>Ga0302306_10002104_pt1 | contig 10365 bp, 5 predicted proteins | sample III_Palsa_E3_1_FD_198761 | JGI IMG/M metagenome (GOLD analysis project Ga0302306, IMG submission 198761) | Peat permafrost microbial communities from Stordalen Mire near Abisko, Sweden - III_Palsa_E3_1 | ecosystem: Environmental > Terrestrial > Soil > Palsa > Peat permafrost | place: Sweden...
CAAGGCGCTCGAAGATCGCCTGGGCCAGGTGCTGATCCTGCGACGCAGTCCCTGCCGCGCGACCGCCTCCGGCCAGCGCCTGCTGCGTAGCGTGCAGCAAATGCAGTTGATGGAAGCCGAGACGCTGGGTGAGTTTGCGGCAGCCGATCCGGCGCACAAGACCGCCTCGACCATGGCGATCGCGGTAAACGCTGACTCGTTGGCCAGCTGGCTGCTACCCGCACTGGCTGAACTGCATGCACAGCATGGCATGTTGTTCGACATCAGAACGGAAGACCAGGACCACTCGGCCGACCTGCTGCGCGATGGCTCGGTGCTCGGCGCGATCACGGCCGACGCCAAACCGGTGCAAGGCTGCGCGGTGAAAAAGCTCGGCGTGATGCGCTACCTGCCAATCGCCTCGCCGGCCTTCGTCGAAACCTATTTCAGTGATGGCCTCAACGCGACGGCACTGGGTCGAGCGCCGCTGCTGACGTTCAACCGCAGGGATGCGCTGCAGACACGATTCATGCGCAGCATCACGCGCGCCACGCTGGCGCCGCCCATCCACTACGTACCGTCGTCGACGGCCTTCGTTGAAGCCGCGACGCTAGGACTGGGCTGGGCCATGGCACCGGAGGCGATGCTGCGGGCTCCGCTCGCCAGCGGCAGCCTGCAGACGCTGGTGAGCAATCGCTGGCTGGATGTGCCGATGTATTGGCAACACTGGACGATCCGTTCGCGGGCACTTGCCCAGCTGACCGACGCTTTGCTTCGCGCGGCTGCAAGTGACTTGCACATTGTTGACGGAACCAAACAGCGGAGCTGAATCCGCTCGAATGCAAGCCATCGGCACCAATGAAAAGGCCGCGGCATAAGCCACGGCCTTTTCATGTCGCCAGACAACAGCGACCGGCTTCAGCGTCGAACTTACTTCGACATCAGCTTCGCGAGCGCCTTGCCCAGATCGGCCGGCGACTTCACCGTGGTGACACCAGCCTTCTCCAGCGCAGCAAACTTCGCTGCGGCGGTGCCCTTGCCGCCGGAGATGATCGCACCGGCATGACCCATGCGCTTACCGGCCGGAGCCGACGCACCGGCGATGAACGAGACAACCGGCTTGGTCACGTATTCGCCAATGAACTCGGCTGCGTCTTCCTCGGCCGAACCACCGATTTCGCCAACCATGATGATGCCTTCGGTCTGCGGATCGTCCTGAAAGAGTTTCAGGCAGTCGATGAAGCTCAGGCCGTTGATCGGATCGCCGCCGATGCCGATCACCGTGCTCTGGCCGAGGCCTTCGTTGGTGGTCTGGAACACCGACTCATAGGTCAGCGTGCCGGAGCGCGAGACGATGCCGACGCGGCCCGGCGTGTGGATGTGACCCGGCATGATGCCGATCTTGCACTCACCCGGGGTGATGATACCGGGGCAGTTCGGCCCGATCAGCACGGTTTCCGGATGCTGCGCTAGCACGTTCTTGACGCGCAGCATATCCAGCACCGGAATGCCCTCGGTGATCGCGACGATAATCTTGATGCCGGCATCGATCGCTTCGAGGATCGAGTCGGCCGCGAACGGCGGCGGCACGAAGATCACCGACGCATCGGCGCCGGTTTCCAGAACGGCTTCATCGACCGAGTTGAACACCGGCAGACCGATGTGCTCGGAGCCGCCCTTGCCCGGAGTTACGCCACCAACGACCTTGGTGCCGTACGCGATTGCCTGTTCGGCGTGGAAGGTGCCCTGCTGGCCGGTGAAGCCCTGCACGATCACCTTGGTATTTTTGTTGACGAGAACGCTCATGCTTGCATGTCTCCCTTAAGCCTTGGCCGCAGCCACGGCCTTTTGCGCCGCGTCGTTGAGATCGTCGGCCGGCGTGATCGCCAGTCCGGAGTTGGCCAGCAGTTCGCGGCCCTTCTCGACATTCGTGCCCTGCAGGCGAACGATGACGGGGATCTTCAGGCCCACTTCCTTCACCGCGGCGATGATGCCTTCCGCAATCAGGTCGCAGCGCACGATGCCGCCGAAGATATTGACCAGGATGGCGGTGACCTTGTCCGAGGACAGGATCAGCTTGAACGCCTCGGTGACACGTTCCTTGGTGGCGCCGCCGCCGACGTCGAGGAAGTTTGCCGGCTCACCGCCCGCCAGCTTGATCACGTCCATCGTGGCCATGGCCAGACCCGCGCCGTTGACCATGCAGCCGATGCTGCCGTCCATCGTCACGTAATTGAGGTTGTTCTGCACAGCAGCCGCTTCGGCCGCGTCTTCCTGAGTCAGATCGCGCATGGCGCCCAGATCCGGATGACGGAATTCGGCGTTGTCATCCGAATCGACCTTGCCGTCGAGCGCAGCGAGTGTGCCGTCTTCGAGTACGGCGAGCGGATTCAGCTCGACCAGGGCCAGATCTTTCTCGTTGAACAGCTTGTACAAGCCCACCATGATCTTGGTCAGCTGGTTGACCTGCTTGCCGTTGAGGTCCATCGCAAAACCGAGCTGACGGCACTGATACGGCTGCAGGCCTTCGACGAAGTCGACGACGATGGTGTGGATGTCTTCCGGCGTTTCCTTGGCGACCTGCTCGATGTCCACGCCGCCGTGCTTGGAGGCGATGAACGACACCGACTTGCTGTCGCGATCCACCAGGATCGACAGGTACAGCTCTTTCGCGATGTTGGTCGCGTCGGTGACCAGCACAAGGTTCACCGGCAGCGCACGGCCGGCGGTCTGGTAGGTTGCCATCTTGGTGCCGAGCATGCCCTTGGCGGCAGCGCGGACATCGTCAAGGGTCTTGCAGAACTTGACGCCGCCGGACTTGCCGCGTCCGCCTGCGTGAATCTGCGCCTTGACCATCCACTGCGAACCACCAAGGTGCTTGGCGACATCGACAGCGGCGTCGGGTGAATTGGCAACTTTGCCCGGCGGCACGGCAATACCGTACTGCGCGAACAACTCTTTGGCCTGGTACTCGTGGAAATTCATTCGATACCTCGAGCGAACGGAGAAACTTATGGAGGCCGCACGCAAGCGATCGCGTGGGTCGGGAAGGTCGGACGGCGGAGTGACACGCTGGCGGGGGTGCAGTTTTTCTGCCACGCCAACGAGGGGGAAACCGCGCTGTTCGGCCGCCCATTTTCGCGGAAGCGGGCGGCAATGGAAAGAGCCAGCCGATTTTGCTTGTCTCGCGTGACATTTCCATGCGCTTCGCCGGCCACGTACCGCAGCGGACGATGCCACCTCTATACTCACTGAAATCGCCGCAGAGCATGCCCGCACGTGTCCAGCGCATCATCCCTGACTACCAGCTACGCAGGCGCCCAAACCGTCCGACATGAATTGACGTTTCTCAACGTATTCCGGGTGATCCAGGCGCTGGTCTACGTCAGTCTGGCCTTCACGCCGCTGGGACTGGGCTGGCCCCAGCTGGGTACGTTCAACTTTGCCGGCTACGTGACCACGCTTTATCTGCTGTTCGCGCTGCTATCCCTAGGGCTCACTCGACGCAGCATGGGTTTCGCCAAGCTGGCGGTGTCCGCCGCGCTGGTGGTGGACATTGCCGCGGCCGTGCTGGCCATTTCCGCCATGAACGATGCCCGTATCGGCATTTCCATGATGCTGGCGGTCAACCTGTGCGCAGGCGCACTGATCCTGCCACTGCGGCTGTCCAGTTTCTTCGCGGCGCTGGCCACGATGGGCATCCTGGGGCACACCTTTCTGGAAGCGACCCATGGCGGCCCAGGCGATCGCGATCTACTCGAACCCGCACTTTTTTGCCTCGCCTATTTCGCCGCCACCACCTTGTGTCACGTACTGGGCCGGCAGCTGCGTGCGACCGAAGCACTAGCAGAACAGCGCAGCACCGATCTGGCCAATATGGCGCAGGTCAACGAGCTGATCATCCGACGCATGAAGACCGGCGTTCTGCTGGTCGATGATGCCAACCGCATCCATCAGATCAACGAATCGGCGTGGATGCTGCTGGGCAATCCGGGCGCCGACCAGCGCGACTTGGGTCAACTGGCCCCAGAGCTGTCGCGCCGTCTTTATCACTGGATGACCTCTGGAAAGTTGGACGAAACCGCTACCCAGCTCGCCGATGGCGTGCCCGAGGTGGTCCCGCGCTTCAGCCGGCTGGCACCGAACGACGACTCGCACGTGCTGATCTTCCTCGACGACACCTCACTGTTGTCCCGCCGGGCCGAGGAACTCACGCTGACCTCGCTGGGCCGGTTATCCGCCTCGATTGCCCATGAAATCCGCAATCCGCTGGCGGCGATCCGCTATTCGGCACAGCTGCTGGCCGAATCGAAAAGCATGGACAGCACCGACCAGCGCATGGTCGAAATCATTAACAACCACTGCATCCGCCTCAACGAAATCATCGAAAATATCCTGCAGCTGTCGCGACGCGAACGCTCACGACCGGAAACCCTCGATCTCGGAAACTGGGCGCAGGATTTCGTGGCGGAATACAGCGAAGGCAACGACCTGGGCGCCGACTCCCTGCGCGTCGTCGCTGCGGCTGGTGCGCCGGTAGCTGCGGTGGCGGACCCGCAACAGTTGCAGCAGGTGGTCTGGAATCTGGTGCAGAACGCGCTGCGCTACGGCCGCCTGCCCGGCGAACCGGCGCGGGTGATGGTAGTTACCCGACAAGGCGAGCACGGCGTGCCGATCCTGGAAGTGATTGATCGCGGCCCCGGCATTGCGCCAAAAGTCGCGGCGCAGATTTTCGAACCGTTCTACACCACCAATGAGTACGGCACCGGGCTCGGCCTCTATCTGGCCCGTCAGATGAGTGAGGCCAACCAGGCCGCACTCGAATACGTGCGAGTGGCCGGCGGCGGCAGCTGCTTCCGGCTGATTCTGACACCGGCCACCAGCGCGAAATGAGCGGCTGAAGCTGCCACGGCCAGCCCACAGAAGCGAGCACTCAGCTAGGTCGAACGCACGATCAAGGTGACCGGCAAAGTTTCCGATGTCGTGGACTCGCCATTGATCAGGGCCAGCACCTTGCGCGCCAGCAAGGTACCGCCCCCCTGCCAATCCTGTCGCACCGAACTGAGCGGCGGCATGAAGCTCGCCCCCAGCGGCATATCGTCGTAGCCAACGACCGAGACATCGCCGGGTACCGTGTACCCCAGCTCTATGGTGGCGCGAATGGCACCTATTGCCAGCAGATCGCTGCAGGCAAAAATAGCGTCGAAACTTACCCCACGCGCGTTCAGCGAATGCACCGCATCGATGCCCGAGTCCGGCGTGAATTCATCGCGACGCATCAGCAGCGGTTTGATCCCGTGCTTGGCCAGCACATCAACGAAACCATTCAAACGCTCGAAGATTTCCGGGTGACTGGGGTTGCCGATAAACACCGGATGACGGCGGCCGAGCGAAACGAAATGATCTGCGACGATGGCGCCGCCCAGCCGGTTGTCACCGCCAACGACGATTTGCGGGTCGCCTTTCGCGTGGGAACCCCACACCACCATCGGCAGACCCAGCTTGTCGAACCTGCGCACGGCATCCTGATGCACGCCCTGCCCGAGCAGGATCAGTCCGTCGGCTGCCTGCACCGCTGCCGCCGTAGCGCCTTGGCGGGTGGTGAGCAGCACGCTGTAACCCGCAGCAGTCAACTCCTGTGAAATACCGCCGAGCAGCACCAGCGGATACGGATCGAACATCGTGCGTTCGCTCGACGGCTTCATTTCCACGATCACCGCCACCGTATGGCTGCGGCGTAGCCTCAGGTTGCGCGCGCTGACGTTGAGCTTGTAGCCGTGCTCGCGCGCCAGCGTCTGGATCTGTTCGCGGGTTTTTGGCGTGACCAGCGGGCTGTCGCTCAGCGCCCGCGACACGGTAATTTTCGAAACGCCCGCCAAATCGGCCAGATCGGCCATGGTCAAGCTCATCGAACCCAACGGATCCGGCTGCTTTTTGCCCGTCCGACTCAAGACTCAGCCCCCTAGCTTCTTGCTCAGCATTTTTATTGGCCTGCCTTAGGTTCCGCGAAAACCGCTGAATCGCAGGAGCACCTAAGGTACCGGATGGCGCGACGCAGCAATGTCTTGCAGTTTGGCTAGTTGCAACCCATTCGTCCATGGCGGCTTAGCTGGCCGTCGTTCGAATTCCCGAATTGCCTGTCACGGCCTCTTTTTCTTTTGCGCCACACCCCATCTGCAGTGGCGCCTCAGCAAATGATAACGATATCTTGATAACGATATCATTTGCTGGCAAGCTCGCCGCCATTCGACGGAAGATCATGCGTCTTCCCCCGTAGTGCCTTCACCAAAAGTCAGCGTGAGCTCGTGGACATGCAAGTAGCAACACAGGGGAAAACTTCCGAGCTGGCCGCTTTCAACGCCCTATCCGTTGATCCGTGGCGGGTCGTTCGCCGCGGCAACAACCCTGCCGATTTCGCCCAGGAAGAGAGCTTGTTCGCCCTGGCCAATGGTGCACTCGGTGTGCGCGGCGGGCTCGAAGAGTATCCAAGCGCAACCCAGGGCAGCTTCCTGGCGGCGGCGTGGGAACGCTCGCCGATCAACTATCACGAACGCTTTACCGGCTATGCCCGCACCACCGATACGCGCGTGCCCGTTGCCGATGCCACCGGCATCCGCCTGCAACTCGGCAACGCGCCAGTCCGGCTGAGCGAGGGCGAGTGGCTCGGCTTCGAGCGGATGCTGGACCTGCGTAGCGGCTGCTATCGGCGCGAGTTGAGCTGGCGCGCGCCAACCGGCGCCACACTGGAAATCACGGCACAACGCATCGTGGCACTGGATGAGCCCGGCCTGCTGGCGATCCGCTATCAGGTGACGTCGGTCGACTACACCGGGCCCATCAGCCTGGAATCGACGATCAACACGGCCCACGGTGCAGCCAGACAGGGCGACGACCCCCGTATTGGCGCGCATCTGCACGGTGGCTTGCAGATGATCGATGCCCAGGCCGGCGACGCCCTCAGCTGGGTCAGTCAGCAAACCGCAAACAGCCGCATCCGCCTTGTCTGTGGGCAGCAGCATCAGCTGCAGAACGACAGCCTGCGTTTTCATGATGCCTCCTCCGCACCCGATGGCGTATCCCAGGTCTTTGCCGGCATGCTGACGCCGGGCGAGAGCGTCACGTTGGAAAAATACGTGGCCTACGCCTGGTCATCTCCCGGCGATGACGAGCCGAATCTGACCCTGGTCGGCCAGGTCGAGCAAACCCTGCAAGCGAGCGTGGCGATCGGTTACTCGGCACTGCTGGCTCGACAGATCCACACGCTCGAACAGTTCTGGCGCGAAACCGATCTCGCTGTCAGCGATGCCGAGATCGAGCAGGCGCTGCGCTTCAACATGTTCCACCTGTTCCAGTCCAGCGGACGCGACGGCACCAGCAGCACGGCGGCCAAAGGCCTCACCGGCGAAGGTTACGAGGGCCATTATTTCTGGGATGCCGAAGCTTTCATGCTGCCAGCGCTGGTATCAACAGCACCGCAACTCGCACGCAGCATGTTGGCCTACCGCTATCAGACACTCGACCGCGCACGTTTGCATGCGCGCGAACTGGATCATCCGCGCGGCGCGCTGTACGCGTGGCGCACGATCAGCGGTGATGAATGCTCGTCGTATTTTCCCGGCGGCTCGGCGCAGTACCACATCAATGCCGACATCGCGTGGGCGATCCGCCTGTACATCGATGCCACCGGCGATAACGCCTTCCTGCTGTCGCAGGGTGCCGAGATGTTGTTCGAGACGGCCCGGATCTGGCTGGCCATCGGCCACTTCAACGCACGCCAGGATGGTGCTTTCTGCATCCACGAAGTCACCGGTCCCGACGAATATTCCGCACTGGTCGACAACAACCATTACACCAACCGCATGGCGCAGCGTCATCTGCATGACGCCGCCGCCGTCGCAGCGCAGATGGCCGCAGCGCATCCCGACGATTACGCCGCACTCGCCGCGCGCATCGATCTGCAGGCCAACGAAGTGGCGCAGTGGCAGTGTGCCGCCGACGCGATGTATCTGCCGGTCGACGCCAAACTCCATATCTTTCCCCAGGACGACGGCTTTCTCGACAAGCCGCGGATGCCGGCAGAACTGGCAGATGCTCCGAACGATCAACCGTTGCTGCTGCGCCTGCATCCATTGAGCATCTATCGCCGCCAGGTATGCAAACAGGCAGACACCGTGCTGGCGCTGATGCTTGCCGGCGAACATGTCGATGCGCACGCCAAGCGTCGCAATTTCGACTACTACGAAGGCGTCACCGTTCACGACTCGACACTGTCAGCATCGACCTTCGCCGTCATCGCTGCCGAGGTCGGTCATGCGGCCAAGGCTTATCAGTATTTTCTGGATACGTTACGGGTCGACCTGGATGATCTGCACGGCAACGCTGCGCACGGCATCCACATGGCGGCGATGGCCGGCAGCTGGCTGGCACTGGTCTGGGGCTTCGGAGGGTTTCGGGTACGCGACGGGCAGCCATCACTTGCACCGCAATTGCCAGAGGCATGGACCAGCTATCGCTTCGGACTGCGCTGGCGCGATGCACACCTACGCGTCGACGTGAATCAGGATGGCGTGCTGTACACCCTTACCGAAGGCAATGCACTGACGTTTTTACACGCCGGCGTTACGCAACAGCTGCAGGCCGGCCAATCGCTGCGCCTGCCTTGCGTCGATGCGCCAGCAGTCCGGCACACCTTGCCACGTCTGCTGAAAGCCGTGATCTTTGATCTGGACGGCGTCATCGCCGACACCGCCGTCGTGCACCACGCGGCATGGAAGCAACTTGCCGACGAAATTGGCATCGACTTCGACGATACCGTTGGCGAACGCCTGAAAGGTGTCGACCGACTGGCCTCGCTGGATATCGTTCTGGAACGTGCGACACGTCAGTACACACTTGAAGAAAAGCTCGCACTGGCCGCACGCAAGAACGATTACTACCGCGAACAGGTACAGCATTTCGGACCGCAGCATCTGCTGCCCGGTGCGCGTGCCGCGATCGAGTCAGTGAAAAAAGCCGGGCTCAAGACCGCATTGGCATCGGCCAGCAAGAACGCACCACTGCTGCTGGAACGACTGGGTATCGCCGAGCTGTTTGACTACGTGGTTGATGCAAACCGGATCAGTCGCTCCAAGCCTGATCCGGAAATTTTTCTCGCTGCGGCAAGCGCCCTTGGTGTGTCACCGGGCGAGTGTCTTGGCGTGGAGGACGCTGCGGCTGGCATCGCCAGCATTCATGCCGCGGGGATGGCGGCGGTAGGGATCGGACAGGCGCACGCGCTGCCCGATGCGGATGTGGTGTTGCCGGACGTCGCTGCATTCGACATCGGCATGTTTACAACCATTTGAACGGCGAACCTGGTGCGGCCGCACCTCAAGCATGCGACGAAATCATAAATAAACTGGTGGGGAGTAAAAACCTAATGAACAAAAAACAGCTGATCCGATTGACTCTGTCCGCGGCCATCACAGCCATCCTGATGTCGGGTGCCGTGATGGCACAGGACAATCAGCAACCGCAAGACGCAAATCCGAACGCACTGCAACCTGCGAAGAAAAACCCGCAGCAAGCCACCAATGCCGCCGACACAAAGAACCTGCAGCAGGTTGTGGTCACCGGCACGGCCACCAGTGGCGGCGTGAAGAAGATCGATGCCAGCTACTCGGTCACCACGGCGACGGCACAGCAGATCAAAGAAGCCAATCCCAAGAGCTCGGCCGATTTGCTGAAGATGTCACCCGGCGTCTATCCGGAGTCCTCCGGCGGCCAGACCGGCGCGAATATCGAAGTCGCCGGCTTCCCGGGCGGCGGCGATGCGCCATACGTCACGTTCCAGTTGAACGGCTCGCCGCTGTACCCGATGTCGACGTTGTCGTTCATGGACAACTCCTCGATGTTTCGTCTCGACGACACCATCGATCGGGCGGAAATTGTGCAGGGCGGCCCCGCCGTGTTGTACGGCAATGGCCAACCGGGCGTGACCGCGAACTTCATCCTCAAACAAGGCACCGAAGTGCCATCGGGCGATGTGGGCTTGACCTACGGCTCCGAAGGCATGGAGCGTCTGGACGGCTTCTATGGCTTCCAGATTGCACCCAGCTGGTACGCCAGCATCGGCGGCTTCTATCGCAAGTCCGATGGTGTACGCGACCCGCAGTTCCCCGCAGACAATGGTGGTTCGCTGACCGCAACGCTGACGCATGACTTCGACAACGGCGGCACGTTGATGTTCTATGCGCGCGACCTGAAAGACCACAACCAGTTCGTCACCGACACGCCGATCCTCAACCCGAGCAAGGGGCAATTCTCCGACTATCCGGGCTTCAACGCGCTGACCGGTACCTTTGGCAGCAATGCAGATCGCTACACGACGATCCAGACCACGCCCTG
>Ga0302306_10002105_pt1 | contig 10358 bp, 4 predicted proteins | sample III_Palsa_E3_1_FD_198761 | JGI IMG/M metagenome (GOLD analysis project Ga0302306, IMG submission 198761) | Peat permafrost microbial communities from Stordalen Mire near Abisko, Sweden - III_Palsa_E3_1 | ecosystem: Environmental > Terrestrial > Soil > Palsa > Peat permafrost | place: Sweden...
ATTAACACTGGATTATTATAATATGGAGTGGCGACTGACTCCATGTTTTTTTGACGGGGAATTTTTCAAGGGTCAGACACGATGACAGTGACAGTCAAGCATTCTGCCATTAATTGCACAAATTATACATACTTTACATACATTGGTACATGTTTCATTTATGTCAATGAATGTTCAATACTGCAGAATCTTGAAGTTCTAGATCTTGTAATAATCCTCTAACTATCTGAACCAAAAACAATCTAATGAACAAGTAATTATACTTAATATCTAGTAACTTCTCAAGTACTACAATCATTATGTCATTGTCAATGGCAACAGGTACCCGGTCAAGAAGCTAATTCACAGTTCTTATAATTATAATTTTTAATTTTAAATTATTAGTCTAAAAAATTGTAGAATCATAAACAAAACTACTAAAAACGAAGTCCTCCAATAGATAATTCATGCTTCAGTCTCTCTATAGCTGTTCGCACGCCCCGCCTCTTTTTCCTAAGCTTTGGGCTATTTATTTCAATACCACTATCTTCAGTATCATGATTATTATCATAATGATGGAGTGTATTGTCTGCAATTATATCTTCTGCATTACTATCCACTGGCAGATTTAAGTTAGATTCTAAGACTTCTGAGTTCGAATCTAGTGTAGATTCAGAATATGAAATTTGTTCGATGTTAGGGACTCTAGAGAGATACTGCTCTGTGACTGTTGAATCATTTAATTTATTAAAATTATTAATAATATCTTCTAATTGAATGTTATCCATGTTATCCGGACCACGGATAATAAATTTAAGTCTCTGTTAGTATGTCCTACAATATCTGATTCATCATCCTGACTTGATAGTATTAATGCAGCCTCTAGCTCATTCCTTTTGCGCCATATTACAGAACAAGAAAGATTCGACGCAGCAGTATGATTTTCATAACATTTCCTATGATATCTCATTGATGTTTTATGTTTGCGCAATGATACATAGTTTATCCATTTCTCACAACATCCACACCCATTTTTAGACCTTGAGTGAGGACATTTAATGAGAGGATGATTGTTTTGTTTGATTATTCTAGCAGGTAAAGCAGTTTTTATTTCACATTGGGGCATGATTATGCCTCTTGTTTCTCTGATTATCGGTACTGTATCTGATTTAACATCCATTCTGGTAAGTTTGATTTACTTAATGTTTCTACAGGTAATTTTTGACTGTATTTTTACTGCGGTAAAATCACAGTTATTATGACCTTGACTGCGATTTTACCGCGGTACATTCACAGTCATCTCTAGGGTTACAACTCGCAACTAGGGTTACATTTTTTTGAAGCAAATTTAGATGAAATGAGCTCAAACTTATAAATTACATGTTTTTTATATGTCTCTCTAGGAAGCTGGTGGAAATTTGGTCAACGACTAAAGAATTGTAAAGATAACAAATATGCCTCAAGCAATTGTAAAAAATGTTCAGACCAGTCAAAGGCAATATGCTTAGTGCTTGGAGAGAGGATGGTGGAAACCAAAAATCAATTAAATTTCATTTAATCTCAATATTATCTTTGATATTATTTAATCTAACGTCAATGTTACTTTAATTTAAAAAGAACTACAAAAGGTTAATATAAGTCAAGCAGGAAATTTCAAAGTAATTTCTGGTTATCAAGCCTGTGCATTATCTGCATAGACATACTGTATTAGTCTGTAACAGTAACTTTTTAAATTTGTATTATTAATTATATTATACTTCCTTTTTGTCTTTATATTGCTCTAACTGCCTTTTCTTACGTAATGTAGCTTGTAGTTATAAACTTCCAGAAGATTTCAGTTATATGAAACAGAAGTTGTATATTAGGTTTGATATACAGTATATTATTTTATTAATCGAAATATTAAGTTAGTTGAATACTACTAGTATGAATGAAGTGCAATTTTGTACTGCACCAGTATTTGCAAATCAAAAATATCAAGGAGTGCAGTCCAAAATATCAAAATTGGAGGACAAGAAATTTAAAAGAACTGTATATTCAGTCTTGATTCCTATTTCCATCGGCTAGTAACCAAGTATTGTTTTTAAGTAGCTGAACAACTTTTTTTGGTACATTTACTGGACTACCCTCATAATAGCTAGGCAAATTGAATCTACAAATGAACTGTTTTCGTGGATGAGAATCAAGCCAGGGACTACTAGTTTCAAGTTTTCCAGTCCATTCATCCCAACAAGGCATGTATCTTCCGAATTCTCGATCAGATTGGTACCACTGGAAATCCCACATTACTTTCGCTGATGAATTGAAGATAGACTTGATTCTGCATAACCAAAATCGTTGAGGTCGTACATTACCATTGCTACTATTGGTTTCATCTTTACCAGCTCCAATAATTGCAAAATCGCCAACCTGAGCATTAATCAAGTCATATCCTTGTAGCAATTCACTACGACTTGTACGTACACGTTCCTCATCTAAGTGTTTGAAATCATTTCCGTCATCAGAATCAGAGTTCGATTGCAGCTCCTCAGTAGTGCTATTATTTTCCATTTCACATAAAAACTGTCCGTTATCCGGCCAATGAAAGGGTACTTCCATTACATCCTGTAAGTCTTTTAAATCTTCTTCATTTAGACTAAATTGCTCAGTAGTCAATCTATCACGACATCTGTTTAAACCTTCATTTAATTGTTTCCAAGCGTCTGGATCGTATCCTTTAGGATCAGCTGCAGGAAATTTTCTTGCATCAATTTTACAAGGAATTTCTTTGTTTAATAAAGTGAAGCCTTCTCCAGTCCATTCATGATGGCTTTGTGCCTTTGTCCACATCAGCGGGTTTCTATTAACACTGCTACTCGCGAATTTTGAACGACGATTGCGACTGTTTGTAGATTGAGATGAATCATTGCTAGGGCTGTCGCCTAGACATATTTTAAAGTGCAATGGGACAGTATGTCCCTCTATAGATTCTAAATAATTATTGTTCTCGAAATACCCTTTCATATTAGCTATATCAGTTAAATGCTCACAGTTTGGAGATGGTTTATAAGATGCTTTAATTACTTCATATAATTCAACTCGACTAGGTGCATCATGGGCTCTCAATGCTAGTGATGTTCTAGAAAATGCTTGATCTATATCAGAATGAGTATGACCTACTGGCAGAAAACTTAAATAGATTTCTTTAAATATTCCCCGTTTTGCTAGCCAACATAAATAACCCAAAACGTATCGATTTTTGTTTTCTCTCCAACAATTATCCATCTGAAGATAAAAGGTATCTGGGAACTTCATATGTTTATACTTCGTGCTCTCTAAATCTTTTAATGTTCTTTGTAAAACTTCAATCGTGGAATTGCTACCGTGCTCCCATCTATCCGTGCAAGTGTACATATATGAACAATTTGGATTCCCATGAACTATGACTCCAATTAAATGATATCGCTGTTTATGAGCATGGCTAGAAGTTTTGGTGATTTCACAGAAATGAGGCATGCCATAAGCGCTCTGATCAGCGCCATCTATTACCATGCTTAAGTACGCATTGCTGTTGCCTCTAGCTGCAGCCTTTTTATTTTCATAGTAGGTGCGTTCCTGTTTGATAAATTCTAAATGCTTAAACAATTCCATCCTATGATTATTTAATATTGTTTCATCCATAGTTTTATCTCGTTTTACACGTAATGCAACACATACATCGCACAATGCAAACTGCAAATGAGCCCTAAGGACTATAGATTTTCTTCTCATTTTCCAGATCTTATTAAAGTAACTCTTGTGACATTCATTGAATTGAAGAGGAAATTTGCGGCAATCTTCCAAATAAAATTGAAACACATCTGATTTTGAAGCATAGGGAAGTTGAATAATTTGTTTATTGGGCATATATTCATGGAACTTAGCGAATTCATCCAACCAATTCAGTATTGAAGCCTCAGTTTCTGACTCCACTGATTCCCTTAATTTTGGTCTCGTATATCCATTTTTTCTTATATTTGCTAATACAGTCTGAGAAATTTGCAAAGCAAAAGAAAAGAACGTGTAACAAACAGCTTCACCAAGAATTGTAGGCGAGGTATTAGATTGCAACGAAGACAACATAAGACGCTGATCGTTTTTAGATGGCATTGAATGAAATTTTAAGCGTAAATCAGTTATAGCATCTGGTGTAAATTTGTCTCGTTTTAGTGAACATTTATAGCGTTTACAGCAAGGTTCAGCAGGGTGGACAGTGTCAAATATTGTTGGACTGTTAATTTTGCGATCAATCTTGGCTTCAAATTTTCTTTTTCGATGTAGAAGTGTATCATTTAACCCTTGTTTTTCAGGTCTTACTGAACCATTTTGATCGAATTTGACAACTCGACTAATATTACGACGATTCCATAGCTCAGCAACTTCTGATTTTAATTCTTGATACTTAGAATCAATGGAAACACTTAATAGATCACTAATAGATTGAATACTATTGCTATAATCAACCATAGAACTGTTACTACTTTGATTTGTATGTATAAAGTCCCGATTTCTACGTTGAATTTTACTAGTATCTGGGTGAATAACGGAAGAGTTACTGTTATAATTAACATTAGATGCTTGTTCCAGATTTTCAATTGCAGTAGCTTTATCAGAAACAATATGATTTAGATTAGGTCCCACAACTTTAGTTTCAGCTTCTTTACGCGCAGTTTTAGAGGGATTGGAGTTAGATATCGAATGGCTTGAGGGTCTTGGTTCTAATTGTGTTATGTTGTGGGATGTTTGGGAGGGTACTTTGGCTTGTGCTAAGCCTTGCTCAAAACGATCAAGCAATCGATTAGAAATCTCCTTTAGAACATCGTCGAATTTCACATAACTACAGGAATTCATAGAAAGAATGATCTAAACGGTCCGAATTACAAAGAGTGAATACTCCAATATATCTGTTGTATTCAAGGAGGAATTGCTGAAGATAGAAGAAAAAGAGAGAAGAAGAAAGAAGGAGAGAGAATAAGAGAAAAGAAGAGAGTAGAATGAGATAGTACACTCACCTGCACGCTGAAACGAGCGAGTTTTGGACGCGGGAACATTTTTCTATTTTTGGTAAAGAAGGTGGCAAACAGAAAAAACTGATACCGGGATCAGTTTTTTCTGTCAAGGCTAAATTTCCCAAAAATAGAATATTTTTGCAAAATCTTGCTGTTACAGAATGTTTAGTTAACAGCAAATTTTTCTCCCACAGCACAAATTTCCAGAAATATTCTCATTTTTCTCGATTTTGCCCCTCGGACAAAAAACTGATACCGGGATCAGTGTTTTCTTCTTGCACCCTGCTTTGCCTCTAAGAGAAAATTTTCGCTCCAAAACCACAACCCAATCACATTTCAAATTGATAATGTTGCTCTAGTTGTAATTCAATTAGTAATTCCTTCTTATCCTATTGCTCCCTTTCATCCATTCAGTTTCATCCTTTATAACATGTCTTCACCCAATAAATATCAGAATTCCCCTTCGAAAAACACTAGATCTGCTAATAAACGTCAAAATCTACCAAATGATTCTACAGCTGCATTATCTAAGGTACACGTTGTACAATCAGATAATAGCATGAATCTCGTCCAATCTGATAATCATCACAAGATTTTGATCTCATCTTCTTCTAATTTAGATAAAATAAATGTAGAAAGCAAAAACTCAAATTCTATTCCTATGGATGTAGATCAGAATTCAGGAACTGTTAAAACTGCTAAACGTACCCGCAATTTAGAAATTACAAATAATGAAGAAAAATCTAAAAAATCCAAACAGAAAATGAATGAAGATCCTGAATCCAAACAAAAACTAAATGAAGATCCTGCCAAACCAAGTGAAGTTCCTACTCAGTCAGATATTGCTCAATTAATTGTTAAGAAAACAAAATACAATCGTTGGGTCAACGTATTTAATTGTTATCCAGGTGCTAATATTAGACCAGTTCATCCACATGGAGTAGAATCAATGAAACATTCTTTAACACAAGGTTATATTCCCGCTTTACCTATTATAGTAACTGAAAATGAATCTTCACAACAAGTTGCTAACACAGCTGCTTCCAGTGCCATCGATACAGCTCTATTACAAGCAAATACAATAGACAAATCTCAAATTGATACTGGTACAATTTATAGCGTAATTGAGGGTATGCATCGTGTGCGTGCTTGGCAGGAACTATGCAAAGATAATACAAAACCACACCCATTTATGTATGCACTAGTGCTACATGATTTAACCCGTTTAGAGCAAATTCTCATCGCTAGTCATTGCAATAATGCTTCAGAATGTATAGTCAAATCTACCACACTAGATAAGTTTAGTTTATTGGATGCAATATGTGAAAATTTAACAGAGAAGGAGAAGAAAAAACTCAATGCCACTACAGTATGGAAACGGATAGTAGAAGAATTTGGGAATGAAGATGCTACGCCCTTTGGTGCTTTCAATACGTTTCGTACACTCTATTCAACTTATGAAAATCTCAAAGATAAGAAATTGCGTGAGTTCCTTCAAGCAGATTTCGATAAATATCCTAATATGCCTACTTTCTCCCTCAACTTCTTACAACACAACTTCTTCAAAAAAAAGGAATCCACAATTGAAAGTAAAATGTTGTTTCTAAGAAAATTTGAATATATTGCAAACCAAAAAAGAGAAGTACGTAAAAAATCTAAAGCTGTTGATGAAACTCCTATTCGCTTTACCCATTCTGAACTTGATACTGCGTCCATCGCTCTTCCACTAGCTTTGGAGCAATGGAACTTGGTGGAGAAAGAAATTAGTAAGCGCACTAAATCAGCCAAACAGAAACATGCTACTCTTAGTGCTCGCCAAACTAAACAGAAGAATGAGATAGAAGAAAATCTCTTGGTTAAAGGTGAATTTGACAGTATTTTACAGGATAAGAAGAATGATAGTAAGAGAATTTTAAAAAAAATACAAGAAGTTTTAGATGCAGATTTTACTTTGGAGCCACCTAAATCAACTTCACCTGTAGAGTGTGAAAATGAAGATGACGGTGTAATGGTAGATGATGGTAGCATTGACACAGAACCCTCTAGCTCACAATCTTCAGCTTCTTCTAGTGCCAAATCAACGTCTTCAGCTGCTGAATCAATAAAGAATTTTGAATCAACTAGTCAAGCTTCAGCTAATACTAATACTAACAGTCAGCAAAGTCTGAATGAATCCATGAATAAATTACAAGTAGATTCTAAACAACAATCAAGCAATGCAATACTAGAACAAGAAAAGCTAGAACAAGAAAAGAAATTTATAGAAGAAAATACAGCTAAGTTTACAGAAAGATTTAAAGTGGAAAATAGTGATTGTATTGCCTGGATGAAAGATGAATCAAATAAAAAGAACTTTAAAGGATCCATTCAATTAATTCTAACTGATCCACCTTTCAATATTCTGAAGGATGAGAAAACAAAGCTACAGAGACAAGATGATTATATCAATGAAAACAATATGAAGGAGTTTGTTACAGAAAGTTATCATTATTTATCTGATGATGGTACAGCTATAATTTATTGTCACTTTCTGCAAGTAGCATTGTGGTGGAATCTGTTTGATGATGATAAACGATGGGTTGTAGAAAGAAATCCAGTGTATGTAGCTTTAGGTCCTAATCAACTTCAAAAGACTAAGCGCACTTATAATTTACAGAATGTAGTTTATATGGCTGTTATTGCTCACAAATCTAGAGAATATTATAGGGAATTAGATTCCAAATCACCAGCAACTGTTGATTCTTTAAGAGAAAAATTTAAATATCCATCTTGGTGTAATTTATTGCCAGGTGTCTCCAAACCCACTAATTATTTACGCTTTCCTGTCGACAGTAACAATAATAATGGGGACATTAAGGATAGCAGTTGTGAAAATGAATTAGATTCTCCAATTGAAATAGATGAAGATGAAAATGTTGCTATGGAGATTGATAGTGAAAATAGTAATCCTAATCCAAAACAAAAACAAGTTAAACCTCCTGCTGTTCGAGTACAGGAGAAAAGCTCAGATTTCTGGCGTATATTTATTAAAGCTTATACCAAGCCAGATTCATGGATTTTGGATCCATATGCTGGAACAATGAGCTTAGGTCTGGATTGTATTAAATATGGTCGTAAATATATTGGAATTGAAGTTGATACTAAATGTTATAAGCTTGCTGTTGAACGTTTATTTTCAACTTACATGGAAGCTCAAAGAGCATCAATTATTGAACAACAATCTCAATCTAATAGTAAGAAGAAAAAATCCGCTGGATCTTCCAATAACATTCCCTTTACATGTAAAGATTGTTTGTTAACTGAAGAAATTAAAGCTGGTACAAAACGCTTAGGTTCTAGCGGTTTAGAGTCAGAAGTTTGTTCAGAAGATTGTCTCAAAGGAATACTATTAAAAAGAGAAATAGTGAAAGAATTATCTGCTTTACATCCTGAAATTCCCCGCAGTAGTAATAGTTTCCTATTATATAATTCCCCACCTTATGCTACAGTGAAAATTGTAGAAACACACCCTGTCTTTAAAGATTTAAATCTCAAAGCTAAAGATATGTATATAAATCCACCTAAATCGTTTACTAGAGAGCAGTTAAATGCTCTTTGGCAAGCAGAACAGCAACATTGTGGGAATAAACTACAAGTTGCTGATGATGATGTACATCGTTATGGATGTCAATCATTAATTGAAGCAGCTAAAGGTTCTTATATGGGAGTTGTTTATGGAAGTTTTGTTAGTCGTGTAGATGAAATGAACATATTAAAACAGCACGAAAAATTCAATCAAGAACATAAAAATGATAATGATTTTTATGAAACTGAAAAAACAGCAAAGTTTATGGTTTCTGAATTAGAATATGGTGGTGATACTAACTTAGCTGCATTGAAAATGCATGATTATTGTCAACAGGGACAGATTAATTCAAGTATGGATGCACACACGAAGAAAAATAATAAAACTAGAGAAAACGCTTGTTGGATTCGTCATCCTAGTACTAATAATTCCCAATTTATAGCTTGGTTCAAAAAAGAAGGCTTTGCTCCTTCTGCTTGTTCCCTCTGTAAATTAACCAAACCCATTACACCCAATGAGTTCTTATATATTAAATATCCTTATTATCACAGCAAAACAGGTGAACATATAATGACTGCAGCCCAGTTTAAAGAATCTACTGATGAATTAGGATTGAATGCAAGTGATGATGATGATGTTAACGATGAAGATTATATGGACACCCGCAACTCTTCAACTTCAAATGCAATTGCTTGACGAGGTCGTGCCACTGCAGATAATTTTACACTTAATATTAATAATATTTCATTTATCATTTATAATCACAATGTCAGTAATGATCAGTTATCAAATCTTTTACCTGCAGTTGGCACTTCAAATAAATTAAATGAATATAATAATAATACAGTTAATTTACAATTACTAGAGGATATGCACTCACCAATTATGTTACATCACACACAAGCAGTAACCGCCTATGAGCAATTTCTGGCTGATAATGCAATTATAACTCGTTTGTATTATTGTCATGAAATTCCTTCTACATGGTTCAATACTCTAGAAAAAGTGGGAATATCCAGCAAAGGCTCAACTTCATCAATTATCTGGGCGTGTTTAAATTCAATCCAGTATGGAGCTTCTAAATTATCACTTTCTGTCTTAGATAAATTAATCTCTCAATTTGAAAAGTTTAACAATCCTGATTGTATAGTGTCTGATTTAAATTCGGGGTTAAATTTTTGTATATTTGTTCTTCAAGTCTTTAAGCTCCAATGTTTGAAGAGTAACATAATCAAATGTTCAAATATCATTAATAAGCGAAACAACTCTAAGAAGAATTCAGAAGATTATTCTACATATATTCATTCAGAGTTGTTTGGTTCGTTAAATGGGTCAATAAATCAAGTTTTAATCAGAATAATTCCCACTGTTAGCAACAATAACACTAGTAATAATTCAAAATCTGATAATTCTTGGACTATGGCAGCTTTTCGTGAATTAAATTCTAATAAATTCTATGTGATTGGTGGAGAGAAATCAATGAATACAGTTCCACAAGAAATTTCTAATTGTTATCATATTTCTCGAAATTTGGATCAATTTGATATTGAGGTTTATCCGCTGCAATTTACAGAGAAGAACTTCCAATTAAACACATCTCAATTGATGAATCCTGCAATTCTATCTGGATTACAAATCAAGGGCGTTCGTACAATAAACAATTCATTATCCCTGGAGAAACAGATAGAAATACTCCATAACCTTTTACACAATTCAAAATCAACTGTGGTATTATCAGGTGCTGGACTTAGTACTGATGCAGGAATTCGCTGTTTACACGATGCCTT
>Ga0302306_10002106_pt1 | contig 10358 bp, 7 predicted proteins | sample III_Palsa_E3_1_FD_198761 | JGI IMG/M metagenome (GOLD analysis project Ga0302306, IMG submission 198761) | Peat permafrost microbial communities from Stordalen Mire near Abisko, Sweden - III_Palsa_E3_1 | ecosystem: Environmental > Terrestrial > Soil > Palsa > Peat permafrost | place: Sweden...
GAGGTAGAAAGATTCACGAGAATCTGCACCTATGATCGCGCCGGCTATGCCTGGAGCGATGCTGGGCCGGAATTCGACACGTTCGACCAGTCCGTCCACGATCTTCATCTTCTGCTCCGCAATGCCGGCATCGCCGGACCCTATGTCCTGGTTGGTCACTCATTCGGTGGACTGTTGGTTCGCTTTTATCAAGCAACATACCCTGGGAACGTCGTTGGAATGGTCCTGGTGGATAGTTCGCACGAGGAGAGTATCCAACAGGTGGGACCAAGGGCCGTGCGCATTCCGGAACTCACGGCGGACCAATACAGGGCGCTTATCGAAGGCCAATCGTCCCAGCAACCCGGAGCCAGACCTCGTCCCGGAGACGATCTCTCCACCTTACGACAGGCTCCCCGCACAGCTTCAGACCCTCCACTTGTGGGCGCTGAGAAGAGCGCTCCCACTCGTCAAGACATGGGGGCTCACCCTCCAATACGATCTCAGCCGCCTGCAGAAAGCCCGCACCGGCAACCCACATCCATTGGGGAAAATGCCATTGGTGGTATTGACCGCGTCCGATTTTCAATGTGGCTCAAGCGCCCGGCGTGACTGCCGATACGTTGAGGCAAGACCATCTGCGACTGCAGGATGATCTCGCGAGCCTTTCAACTGACAGCAGGCATGAGATGGTCGCTGGAACCGGCCACGAGATCTACTTGTATAAGCCGGCAGTCGTGGTGCAATCGATCTCTGCCGTTGTGACCTCAGTTCGAAATGGTTCGCGATTGTCTCCGGTCAACTAACCAACAGCTCTAACAACAGCCGCTGATATTGCACTACCCAAGCATCCTCGTACTTTATTCCAAAGTTTATTTCCGCAACCCTACACAGCGCCGAGCCGTTTAGATGTCGAGGTTCTTGACGTCCAAGGCGTTGTCTTCGATGAACTTGCGGCGGCTCTCTACGTCCTCACCCATCAGCGTGGTGAAGATCTCTTCCGTGGCAGCAATGTCTTCGAGCTTCACCTGCACCAGCGTACGGCGGGCCGGATCCATCGTGGTTTCCCAGAGCTGGGGAGCGGTCATTTCACCGAGGCCCTTGTAGCGCTGGACTGAATATTCCTTGCGACCCTGTTCGATCACGTACTCGAAAACCTCGCGTGGCGTCTTCTTCTCGACCGGATCCTGTGAGACCTTCGCCGAGCGCTTGACGGGCTTTGCAACGGCCTCGACTTGCGCCGCGCCCGCGTCCATCGCACCCTCGAGCTCAACCTCTTCGGTGTCCTCGAGTTCCTGCTCGGCTTGCTCTTCGACGGACTTGGAGGCAGCCGCGGCGGCCTTGCCCGCGTACTCGACCAGGAATGGCCCGACCAGCTGCTCGCGGATCTGTGCGTGCTTGGCCAGCAGCTGACGCGACTCAGGTGCAGCGGCCAGCGTCCAGTCGATGTGGCGCGGCGCACCTTGCGCGTCGACGTAGGTGATCGAGTAAGTGCGATGCTCTTCGTCGAACTCGACGGCCGACACAGACTTGAACTGGTACGTGCGTTCGATCGCCTTGAGGCGCGTCTGCATCTGCTTCAGCTTGGCGTCGGTCTCGAAATCGGCGCGGCGAATGGAGTCCTTGCCTTCGCTGGCAAAGATCTCGGCGAAGATACGAACGACTTCTTCGTTGCGCAGGCGCTTAGCCACCTTGTCGAAGAAGCCCAGGTAGTCGTTGAGCGAGGACATGTACTTGGTAAGGTCCTTGCCCTCGAGCTTGGCGCCGCCCTCGCCGTAGCGAATGATCATGCCATCGGAGGCGCGCTTCACCATCACCTGCACATACTCGCGCTCGTCCTTGATGTACTGCTCGAACTTGCCCTTCTTGATGCGGTAGAGCGGTGGCTGCGCGATGAAGACGTGGCCGCGCAGAATGAGCTCCTGCATGTGGCGGAAGAAGAAGGTGAGCAGCAGCGTACGGATATGCGATCCGTCGACGTCGGCATCGGTCATGAGAATGAGTTTGCCGTAACGCAACTTCGCGATATCGAAGTCGTCCTTGCCTATGCCGCAGCCCAGCGCTGTGATCATGGCGCGGATTTCTTCGTGGCCGAGCATCTTGTCGTAGCGGGCCTTCTCTACGTTGAGGATCTTGCCCTTGAGCGGAAGGATGGCCTGGAACTTGCGATCGCGGCCCTGCTTGGCGGTGCCGCCGGCGGACTCGCCCTCGACGAGGTAGAGCTCGCACAGCTCAGGCTTGCGCTCAGAGCAGTCGGCGAGCTTGCCGGGAAGGCCGCCGCCATCGAGTGCGCCCTTGCGGCGGGTGAGGTCGCGAGCCTTGCGTGCAGCCTCGCGGGCGCGCGCAGCATCAATCGCCTTGTTGATGATCTTCTTCGCGATCGGCGGGTTCTGCTCGAGGAAGGCGCCCAGCCGTTCGTTCACAAACGCCTGCACGATGCCCGCGATGTCGGAGTTGAGCTTGCCCTTGGTCTGGCCTTCGAACTGCGGCTGCGGCAGCTTCACGCTGACCACCGCGACGAGACCTTCGCGCACGTCGTCCCCGGAGAGATTCTCCTTGACGTCTTTGAACAGGCCTAGCTGCTGACCCGCGACATTGATAGTGCGCGTGAGCGCGGTGCGGAATCCCGACAGATGGGTGCCGCCGTCGACGGTGTTGATGTTGTTCGCGAACGAGAAGACCGTCTCGGAGTAGGCGTCGTTATATTGCAGCGCAATCTCCATCACGACGTTACCCGTCTCGGTCTCCATGTAGATGGGCTTTTCGTGCAGCACCTGCTTGCCCTTGTTGAGCAGCTTGATGAACTCGGCGATGCCGCCGGTGTACTTGAAGGTCTGCGACTTGGGCTCGCCCTTGGCATCGGCCTGGCGCTCATCGGTCAGCGTGATCTCGATGCCCTTGTTGAGGAACGCGAGCTGGCGCAGACGGTTGGCAAGCGTGTCGAAGTTGTACTCGACGACGGTGAAAATGGAGCGGTCGGGAAGGAAGTGGATCTTCGTGCCGCGGCGCTTGGACGGGCCCATCTTGCGGAGCTCCGAGATGGGGTCGCCCTTGGAGTAGTCCATCTCCCAGGTAAAGCCATCGCGCCAGATCTCAACCTCTAAAGCCTCACTCAGCGCGTTGACGCAGCTCACGCCAACGCCGTGCAGACCGCCCGAAACCTTGTAGTTCGACGCGTCAAATTTACCGCCAGCGTGCAGCATGGTCAGAACCACCTGCACGGCGGGCATGGTCTCGCCCGTAGGCAGGGTCTTGTTGTCGACCGGAATGCCGCGGCCGTCGTCGACGACGGTGATCGAGTTGTCGACATGGATGGTGACGTCAATGCGCGTGGCATAGCCGGCGAGCGCTTCGTCGACCGAGTTATCGACGACTTCGTAGACCAGGTGATGCAGACCCATTTCGCCGGTCGAGCCGATGTACATGGCCGGGCGCAGACGCACCGCAGCGAGGCCTTCGAGGATCGTAATATTTTCCGCGGAGTAGCTTCCGGGCTCGACTTGAGTCGGCGATGCAGCGGGCGGAAGCGGGGTCTGGCTGGCGGCTGTTACAGGGGTAGTTTCTTCAGGCACGAACGGGACACTCCAATGGGTTTAGGCTGGGGTCAGAAAAACTTGCAAAACCCTTGAAAATACTGGCGATTCACCAGTTTTCTCGACTCCTAAGTATAGCACGTTTGGAGCCTCTTCCGGAGTCCCGCGCGACCCATGGAAAGCACCTCTTTGGGGACCTTGGGAGACGCGCAGAAAAGGCCCGGAAGCCTGCGGCTCCAGGGCCTTTATCTGGTGCAGTTAGAACTTCGCTTAGGCTGAGTAAGTGATTGGCTTTTCAGCCACCGGCGGCGGCAGATGCTCGGCCAGAATTGCGTTGTAAAAGAGCCCCGCCAGCAGCCCGCCAATCAGCGGCGCCACCCAGAAGAGCCACAGTTGGCCCAGGGCCCAGAAATCACCCCCAGCCGCATCCACGATCGCCGGACCCGTAGAACGCGCCGGGTTCACCGAAGTGTTAGTGATCGGAATACTAATCAGGTGGATCAGCGTGAGGCACAGCCCGATCGCCAGCGGAGCGAGACCCTTGGCCGCCCGCTCGTCAGTCGAGCCCATGATGACCAGGATGAAGAAGAACGTCAGTAGCATCTCCGCAAGCAAGCACGCCAGCAGGTTGTAGCCGCCGGGCGAGTGGGCGCCGTAGCCGTTGGCGGCGAATCCGTTCAGGGCCCACGTGTCGCGACCGGTGAAGATGATGTACAGCACGCCGGATGCGACCAGAGCTCCAACCACCTGCGCGATCCAGTAGGGCAGAATCTCTTTGGCCGGAAAGCGCTTGCCAGCGACCAGACCAAGCGTCACCGCAGGGTTGAGATGACAGCCGGAAATGTGGCCGATTGCATAGGCCATGGTGAGAACCGTAAGCCCGAAGGCGAACGCAACCCCCAGGAAACCGATTCCGAGGGATGGAAATGCGGCGGCGAAGAGCGCGGCGCCGCAGCCTCCGAAGACAAGCCAGAAGGTACCGAAAAATTCCGCGATGCAGCGATTTCTGAGAGAGACTTGCATGCTTCCTCCTATGATCCTGAATTTCCCTTGAGACCACGACGAAGTACGGCGAGCGCAGCCAGTCTACATCGGAAATACGCTGTAACGATGAACGAACCTCCAATTATTCAGTGGGATGCACCTTTGGCCGCGGCAATTCCACGTGGGTAATGGTCTCCCGATTACCAGACCTTGCAGTTAGGCACGTGCACCATTGGCTGACCTGCCTTGCAGGCGAATGCCTTCTGAAACTCGGGCAGATTCGAGACCACTCCATTGATGCGCGCGAAGGAAGGCGAATGCTCGTCGGTAGCAGCTCGCACACGCTCATCCTCAGGCCGCTCGTTGGAGCAGGCCCACTGCGCCATGCCAACGAAGAAACGCTGGTCGGGCGTGAAGCCGTCCTTGTTCGGCATCTGCTCTCCCGCCGTCTCCTTCTTCCAGGCCATATAGGCCAGCAGCGTTCCACCGAGATCCGCCACGTCTTCTCCGCTGGTGAGCTTGGAGTTGATGTGGATGTCGTCCACAACAATGTAGCCCGCATACTGCGTGCGCACGCATCCGATGCGCTGCTCGAAGCCCTTGGCATCTTCCGGCGTCCACCAATCGCGCAGGTTGCCCTTGGAGTCGAACTGCCGGCCTTCGTCGTCGAAGGCGTGCGTGAGCTCGTGGCCGATCGTTGCGCCGGTGTTGCCGTAGTTGGGCGCATCGTCAAGCTTCGGATCGTATAGCGGCGGTTGCAGCACGCCGGCGGGAAAGTTGATGTCGTTCATCTGTGGATCGAAGTACGCGTTCACCGTCGGCGGTGTCATGCCCCACTCATCGCGGTTCACCGGCTTGCCGAGCTTGTTCCACTCATACGCCTGGTTAAAGCGGTAGGCGCGAAGAACGTTGCCGGCATAATCATTTGGCTTCACCTCGAGCGAGCTATAGTCGCGCCAGTGGTCGGGATAGCCAATCTTGTTGCGGATCGCGTGCAGCTTGCGCAGCGCCTCTTCCTTGGTCGCGGGGCTCATCCAGTCGAGGTTCTCGATCTCGTGCTGCATGGCAGCTTCAATCTGCTGCGTCATCAACTCGGTCTTGGCCTTTGTTTCTGCGGAGAAGGTGCGATGCACAAACTCCTGCCCCAGCGCCTCGCCAAGATTGCGGTCGACGTTGCGGGTACACACTTTCCAGCGCGGAGGCATCTGCGGCACGCCGCGCAGGGTCGTGTAGTAGAAGCCGTAGTACAACTTCTCGTAGGGCTCGGCGAGATAGTAGGCCATGCCACTGAGCAGATGGAAGCGCAGATACGCGCGCAGGGCTGCGACATCTTCCGTCGACAACTCCGTCTGCAGCGCCTTTAGAAATGCAGGCTGTGAGACGTTCAGCTTGGCCAGCCCGGGTGCTCCCTGCTGCTTGAAGTAGTCAGCCCAGTTGATGGCAGGCGCCAGCTTCTGTACGTCCGCGATCTCCATCATGTGATAAAGATTGTGCGGATCACGCTGCTCCACGCGCGTGAGCGATGCTTTCGCAAGCTCGGTCTCGATGTGAAGTATGCTGGCCGCGTCGGTCTTTGCCTGCGCTGGTGATTCTCCATTAAGGGTTAGCAGCTGCGCGATGTAGTCGGCATACTGCTCGCGCAGTTTCACGCTCTTGGGGTCCGTCTTCAGGTAGTAGTCGCGATCCGGCAGGCCGAGCCCGCCAGCGCCCACCTCAACAATCACCGTGGAGGAATCAATCGCGTCCTGACCAGTCCCCGACCGAAAGAAGTAGCTTCCGGGAGCATCGTGATGCAGCGAGGCGATGGCGGCGAGCAGTTCGGGCCGCGTGCCGAGCGCGTCGATGCGGGCCAGCGCCGGCTGAATGGGCTTGTCGCCATCGCCATTGATGGCCGCCTTGTTCATGCAGGATTGAAAGTAGTCGCCAACCTTCTGCTGAATCGGCGTGCGGTCGGTGGCCTTGGCATCCTGCTCGAGAATGCCCCAGAGAAACTGCTGATTCTCATTGGCGAGCTTGGCGTAGACGTCCCATGTTGCCTGGTCGGCGGGGATCGGGTTCAGCTTCTTCCATCCACCGCAGGCGTACTGATAAAAGTTCACGCAGGGGTCGACGGCCTTATCCATACTGGTGAGATCGAGCGACGGCGAGTACGGCATCTCGGTAAGAGGCTGTGGCGCAGCCTGCTGTGCCGAACAGGTTGAGGCGGCGAAAAACGCGGACGCTACAGCAGGGAGAAGGACACGCAAAACCTTGATCACAGGGGGAATCTCCTGCGCAACATCCTACAGCAGCGGGAAACCGCCGCTCGAGACATTTGCGCCCAACAACCATCGTCTTTCCCTGGAACTAAAAAATCCACGCCAGGGGGCGTGGATTACGCTACATGCACGTTGAATCTAAATTTTGGTGCCGAAAAGAGGACTCGAACCTCCACTGCTGCTTGCGCGTTGATTCTTGAATTTTGGTGCCGAAAAGAGGACTCGAACCTCCACTCCCTTGCGAGAACGTGGACCTGAACCACGCGCGTCTGCCAATTCCGCCATTTCGGCTCACAATCAGAGGCCACCGCTGTATCCAGCCGCGCGAACTGCGTGAAGTCTTAGTCTCCCAGAGCACGCGCTGGCTGTCAATGGTGGCCGCGGCGTGGGAGGATTGCGCGAAGCCCGGAATGTCGGGTTACACTGGGCGAATCCTGTGCGCAGGATACATCGTCCAACTCACTAACCTTGACTGGAGCGGTACCGAGCCCTATGAGTGAGCCTTCGACCAAGAACCAGCCGGTCGCGCAGCAGCAAATTCCTGAAGCACTTGCGCTGGAGATCCGGCGCCTCGCGCATGACCTCTCCAACGCGCTCGAGATCATCGTGCAAACCAGCTATCTGCTGAATATGGCCGAGTTGAAAGAACCCGCCAGCGACTGGCTCCGCATGATGGATACCGGCGTCACCAAGGCGCTCGACCTGAACATGCAGCTGCGGGAGTATATCAAGCAACACACGCCCCGATAGTTGTCAGTTGTTAGTTGTGAGCGGTTCTTACTGAGAACTGACAACTGAGAACTGAGAACGCCCTTCACTGCGTTGCCGCGATGGCTGTGACAATCTTGTCCATCGTGACGCGGTCGGCCGACGTCGCCGGCGTGTGATCGTCCACCATCACGGAGAAGATGACGGTGCGGCCACTGGCTGCGTCGAGATACCCGGAGAGCGCGCGCGATTCGCCCAGCGTTCCCGTCTTCGCGAAAATATGCCCCTTCACCGGCGGATTGGGAAAGCGGCGGCTCAGCGAACCATTCTCACCAGCGTCGGGCAGCGAAGCCTTCCACTGCGCGAACCACGGCTGCTTCGCAACGTACGCCAGAAACGTCGTCGTGGCGCGCGGTGCGACCAGGTCGTGGTCGCTGAGGCCTGAGCCGTCGAAGAAGAGGAAGTCGTCGGGATCGACGCCAGCGTGGGACAAGTAGGCTCGAATGTAATGCGCCCCCTCCAATGTGGAACCCTCTCCGCACGCGCTTCGGATTCCGAGGTGGTGAAGCAACAGCTCGGCATGAAGATTCTGGCTGACCTTGTTAGTGAGCACGACGTCTTCGCCGAGCGGCGCGGAAGTGTGCGAGGCAAGCATCGCACCGGAGGGCGTCGACGGAGCGTCGCAGTCGGCCGTGCAGGTTCCTCCCGCGATATTCATCACGTCGCACGGATCAGGCGTAAGCACCTCGGTGTGGTAGCTACCTGTGTCCGTTGCTCTCTGGTGCTTCGCGCGCGCTTTTCCCGTGACCACAATGCCACGCCGCACCAGCATCGCTCGCAAGGCCATCGCCGCGTACTCGGCGGGATCGGCAATGGCAACCTCCTCCACGTCGGGGGCTGCGTCCGCGGCGATGGAACCGTAGACGCGAATCACGCGTGAGCCCGTCAGCCGTTCGATCTGAATTCCGTCCGCTTGCTTGCCCGCGGCCACCGTCCCCACCTCCGCGCGAACGGTGTAGTACGGAAAATTTTGCTGCAGCTCAACCTTCGTCGGGTGACCCGGCGTGATGACCAGCTCGAGTTGATTGTTTGCGATGCTCAACGCGCTCACCGGAGCGCCGAAACCCCACACCTGGTCGTCCTGCGCCCACGACTCTGCGTATGGTTCATAGGGGAACAGCGTGTCATCGCCAACAATATCGCCGGTGACGCGCTTCACGCCCTTCGCAACAAGCTGGTCCACAAGCGCAACGAGATCGGTGAGCGCGGGGGGCTGCGCCGGCGGGGGCGGCTCCGGCGCATTTTCCAGGCGCGGCATGTACGGCAGGTCATCCGCGCCGAAGTTCGCATCGCCACCGCCCACCAGCGTCAGGTCCCCCGTAACGATTCCAGTGGCCGCGTCGAGCTTCCCGAAGATTCGTGTGTCGAACGTTTTGTCGGGCCCGAGCAGCGCCATCGCCGTGGCCGTAGTGAAGATCTTGTTGTTCGACGCCGGCCGGAATAGCTTTCCCTCGTCGTATCCATAAAGCGGCGTGCCATCGAGCGTGGTGACGGCGATGCCCCAATGTGCGCGTGAGACAGACGGGTCCGCGAGTAGCGCTTCGATCTGCTGACCAATCACCGTGGCCGAACCGTTAAGATAGGGAGGATGAGCAACTGTAGGGGCCGACGGGGATGTAGATGCCTCTTGCGCGCCAGCAGTCGGAGACCGCATTGCTGCGACAAAAAGCAACAAAATCAGTGCAATTTGCGCAGAAATTTGCATGGCGCAAGTCTACAGAATTGGTGCAATTTATGCATAGCGTTGCGTGAAGGAGGCCTACAATTGCGCGGTAAAGTGGACGGGCTGCAAACCAACGCCGAAGCTGGGACCGAGCCGATGACCCATACCAATTACAGGCCGCACTTCGACTGGCAGCTGCGCACGCGCAAGCTGGCACTGGGGCAACGCACGCTCCTGATGGCCATCGTCAATCTCACGCCGGACAGCTTTTCAGGCGACGGGTTGCTGAGCACGAACGGATCGCTGGACCTGAGACCTCCCGCAGCCGTCATCAAGCTCGCAGTCGCGACGGCGATTCAGGCTGTCGATGGAGGCGCAGACATTGTGGACCTCGGTGCCGAGTCGACGCGGCCGAATGCAACCCCCATTTCGAGCGAGCAGGAACAGGAGCGCCTGCTGCCAGTGCTGGAACAGCTGTTGCGCGAGCGGCCCCACGCCGTGGTCTCCGTCGATACCTATCATGGAAGCACGGCGCGGGCTGCCGCACGGGCCGGTGCAGAGATCATCAACGATGTCTCTGGTCTGACGTGGGATCCGTCGATGGCGAAAGCCGTCTCCCAGAGCGGATGCGGCCTGGTGCTGATGCACGCGCGTGGCCGCTCCGGCGAATGGCAAACGCAGCCTGGTTTAGATGGCGACGCCGTCATGCCGGTAGTCTTCGCCGGGCTATGCGAGCAGTTGGCGCAGGCTGAGGCCGCAGGGATCCGTACCGAGCGAATCGTCGCCGATCCCGGCTTCGGCTTCGGTAAGCGTGGCACCGAGAACTTCGCCTTGCTGGCACGACTTGGCCGGTTACGCGAGCTTGGCAGGCCGCTCCTCGTGGGGCTATCGCGCAAAGGATTTCTCGGTGACGCGGTAAAGCCTCTGCAGCGCGGGAAGGTAGATCCGAGCGCAGATCCGGGCGAGGCTCGGCGGATCGCCACGGCCGCAGCAAACGTTGCGGCGATCCTGGCTGGCGCCCACGTGCTCCGCGTGCACGATCTGCAGGTCGCCCAGGAAGCTGCCGTCATCGCCGACGCGGTACTAAGCGCAGCCAATCACGAGTGATGCACTCAGATTGTCAGGATCTCTTTTTCCTTGGCGCGGAAAAGTTCCTCGATGCGCTTGATCTCG
>Ga0302306_10002107_pt1 | contig 10353 bp, 8 predicted proteins | sample III_Palsa_E3_1_FD_198761 | JGI IMG/M metagenome (GOLD analysis project Ga0302306, IMG submission 198761) | Peat permafrost microbial communities from Stordalen Mire near Abisko, Sweden - III_Palsa_E3_1 | ecosystem: Environmental > Terrestrial > Soil > Palsa > Peat permafrost | place: Sweden...
CCCGCCGAACGGCTACGGCCTGCACGACATGATCGGCAATGTCTGGGAATGGACGATGGATTGGTATTCACACAAGCACGAAGCCGATGCGCCCAAGGCGTGCTGCATTCCGGAAAATCCGCGCGGCGGACCGGAGGCTACAAGCTACGACTCTTGTCAACCAAACATCAAGATTCCACGCAAGGTGCTTAAGGGCGGCTCGTACCTCTGCGCCCCCAACTATTGCCGCCGCTACCGTCCGGCTGCGCGCCATGCCGAGCCCGTCGACACCTCGACAAGCCACGTCGGCTTTCGGTGCGTCACCAGAGATCAACAGAAAGCGAGCGCGTCATGAGCAAGGACGAAATGCGTGGAACGTCTGACCACGGCATCACGAAAAACAGCGAAGGCCTCAAACGACGCGATCTGTTGTTGAGCGGTTCGTCGTTGGTGGCCGCATCTGCATTGTTGGGTGCGGGTATTGCGACTCCTGCGCAAGCGCAGCAACCGGCATCGACGCCATCAACCGGTAGACAGCCCAACATCATCGTCATCATGGGTGACGATATCGGCATCTGGAACATCGGCGCTTACCACCGCGGCATGATGGCCGGGCGGACGCCGAACATCGACAAGCTTGCCGCCGAAGGCATGCTGTTCACCGATTACTACGCCGAGGCGAGCTGCACGGCGGGGCGAGCGCAATTCATCACCGGCGAGCTGCCGATCCGCACCGGCATGACCACCGTCGGTCAGGCAGGCGCCACCATCGGTATTCCGGCGCAAGCAGTGACCATAGCGACGGCATTGAAGTCCATGGGATATGCCACCGGTCAGTTCGGCAAGAATCACCTCGGCGACCTCAACGAGTTCCTGCCCACCGTCCACGGCTTCGACGAGTTCTTCGGTTACCTTTATCACCTCGACGCGATGGAAGATCCCGCGCATCCCGGTTACCCGCAGGATTTGCTGAACGTCGTCGGTCCGCGCAACATGGTTCATAGCTGGGCCACCGAAATCGACGACCCGACGGTGATGCCGCGCTGGGGCAAGGTCGGCAAGCAGAAGATCGAAGACGCCGGGACTCTCTATCCGAAACGGATGGAAACCGTCGACGACGAAATCCGGGATCTTTCCTTCAAGTTCATGGACAAGGCGAAGGCCGACGGTAAGCCATTCTTCGTGTGGCTGAACCCGACACGCATGCACATCGTGACGCACCTCTCGCCCAAATACGAGGGGATGCGCAACTCGAAGAACGGCTGGAGCATCCATGAAGCCGGCATGGCGCAGCTCGACGACGACGTCGGGTCGGTAATGCAGAAGCTCAAGGACATGGGCGTCGACGACAACACCATTGTCGTATTCACCACCGATAATGGCACCGAAGTCTTCACCTGGCCCGACGGCGGACAGACACCGTTTGCGCAGAGTAAGGGCACGGTCCTGGAAGGTGGTTTCCGCGTACCGGCCATGATCCGCTGGCCAGGCAAGGTGCCGGCCGGCAAAGTCGAGAACGGCATTATCTCCGGGCTCGACTGGTTTCCGACTTTTGTGGCGGCCGCCGGCAATCCGAACATTTCCGCTGAACTGAAGCAGGGCAAGAAGCTGGGTGATACCACGTACAAGGTCTATCTGGACGGCTACAACCAAATGGACTTGATCACCGGCAAGGGTCCGTCGAACCGGCACGAAGTCTGGTACTTCGGCGAAAGCGAGTTGGGCGCCGTGCGCATCGACGACTTCAAATATCGCTTCATCGACCAGCCGGCGGGCTGGCTCGGCGAAAAATCCAAGCTTGACGTGCCCATCGTGGTCAACCTTCGTCTCGATCCGTTCGAACGCACCGGCTGGCCCGACAGTGGAACAAAATTCGGCGCCCAACAATACTTCGACTGGTTCAAATACGAATTCTGGCGCTTCGTGTTTGTCCAGCAGCAAGTGGAGAAATTGGCGATGACCGCGATCGAGTTTCCGCCGATGCAAAAGGGCGCGAGCTTCAACATGGATGCTGTCAAGGCGAAAATCGCGGCCGCCCAGGCGTCAATCGGTAAGTAGGGAAACCGTGACTGTTGAGAAGCTATTCGCCGGGGCGCACTGCTTGGGCGAGAGCGTCGCGATGAAAGTGCCGAAAAAGGAACTAGCCATGTTACCAAAGTCTTCCTTCTCCGAGATTAGCCGTCAGGTGCTGCTCACGGTGGCGGTGACACTATTGGTTTCGATTGGATCCGCGTTTCCAATCCTGAAACACGCGCAGGCGCAGACTGACCCGCTCCCATCGTGGAACGAAGGCGCGTCCAAGCGGGCAATCACCAATTTTGTTGCCCACGTCATCCGACAAGGCGGACCGGATTTCGTGCCGGCTGCGGAACGCATCGCGACGTTCGATAACGACGGGACATTGTGGGTGGAGCACCCGATGTATGTCCAACTGGTTTTTGTGCTCGATCGCGTGAAGGCAATGGCGCCGCTCCATCCGGAATGGAAGGACGCGCAGCCATTCAAGGCGGCGCTTGAGGGAGATATGAAAGCCCTCGCCGAGTCCGGCGAGCGCGGTTTTCTGGAATTGGGCATGGCGACCCATGCCGGCATGACCACCGCGGAATTCCAGAAGATCGTCACCGATTGGCTCGCGACAGCGCGCGACCCAAGATTCAAGCGCCCCTACACCGAGCTCGCATACCAGCCGATGATTGAGCTGCTCGCCTATCTGCGCGCCAATGACTTCAAGACCTTTATCGTGTCGGGTGGCGGCGTCGAATTCATGCGCCCGTGGACCGAGCGGGTCTACGGCGTGCCTCCGGAGCAAGTCGTGGGCTCGTCGATCAAGACCAAGTTCCAGATGCGCGACGGCAGGCCGGAACTTTTCCGTTTGCCGGAAGTGAATTTCATCGACGACGGGGCCGGCAAGCCGGTCGGCATCAATGAATATATCGGCCGCCGCCCGATCGCGGCCTTCGGCAATTCCGACGGCGATCTCGAAATGCTGCAATGGACGACGATGTCCGAGGGCGTGCGCCTTGGCCTCCTTGTCCATCACACCGACGCGGTACGCGAATACGCCTACGACCGCGACACGCCTTTCGGTCGCCTCGACAAGGCCCTCGACGTCGCGGCAATGAATCATTGGGAGGTTGTGGACATGAAAAACGACTGGAAGCGCATCTTCGCGTTCGAAGGCGTCCTTTGATCGGCCGAAAGAACGCTTGATAGTTTGAGCCGACAACGTGACCCGCGTCGGCAGGAGAGAATGATGAAAGTGGTAATGTGCGCGCTCACCCTCATTGCGTCGGTCGCAACCGCAGCATCGGCATAAGGGCGTGAATCTTACGGGACAATATAAATGAGCGGGTTCCTTCAGACGTTCAGAGAATATCCGCCCAGCCAGAGGAGCGGAACGTTGAGCATCGAACGGGCGCTTGCGATGGTTCAGCAAGGAGCCAGCGGCGGCGGCAAATAACGGAAGCCACTCAAAAATCGAAGGATCGCCGCGGGGCGTCTTTCTGTTTGCGCTGATCATATTGGTCTTGGAGAAGGACGAGTGTCTGTGAACCAGCGAATCATTGTCGCGGTTGTTGCCGCCTTGAGCGGGACGACGGTGGGGCTTGCGCAGGCTCAGGAAGGACAGCAAGGCTGCATGAATGACGCCTCTCGCTTATGTCAAGACGCCATCCCCGACCATGAACGAGTGTTTCAGTGTCTTGCGTCTCACAAAGACCTGTTATCCGCGGGATGCCACGCGTTTATGGCTCCCTCTCTACCCGTCGACAAGCCACCTTTGAAAAAAGAAATTCCTCATGCGAAGAGAGCAAAAGGCAAAACAACCTTCGCCCAGCACACTACTAAAGCTGCGCCTCAGCGCGACCGGCCACCCCTCACTCTTTTGTCCCACTAAATGGGGCAGTCACGACTGTCACGTATTCGATCGTGTCCGTGAACACAGACATCCGACCCCGGGCAGCTTAAAATGCTTGTAGTCAGCAACAAACCGGCGAAGTATCGCAAACGCTGGCAACGAGACGTTGCTCACGGCCCTAAACGTCGTTTGTTGCGGGACAGCAACGTGTCTGGAGTTTAGGGCAAAGCGGACGTGACTGGCTCACCCTCGAAATGACGTTGATCAAAGGCGACATTTGCTGCGCGATTCGGTCCGGATCGCGGTTGGCGAAGAAGCGCTCGACGATGAGCGCGCTCATGCTGCCCCGCACGTTTCAAGGCTTCAGCAATTCCGTGTGGTATTTCGGGGCGAGTGCCTTAGCCTTCTTCATCCGCTCTTCCATTCCCGCCTTGTCGAGCTTTGGTAGCGGCGACGTGCGGCTGTCCAATGGGTCGCCAACCTCCACAAAGAACTCTTCCTGCCCCGCCGGTGTACACATGCACAGCATATGCACCGTGCTGCCGGAAGTGTTCTTGAAAACGTGTGGCGCATTAGCCGGAATGTTCACGCTCGATCCCGCGCGCACGGTAGTGGTTTCACCCCGGAAGGTGAACGCAAGCTCGCCCTTAAGCAGCGTGAACATTTCCTCGAAATCGTGGCGGTGTAGAGGTGGGCCGCCGCCATCGGGCACGATCATGTCGATCAAGCAGTATCGTCCGGCCGTCTGTGCGCCAGAAACGAGGATGCTGTAGGTCCCGCCGACCACTGCGACATGGCGCACCTTGGAACTATCCGGATCGGCGACCGTCAGCTTGCGGCTGGGGTCATCGGCCGGGATAGCCGAGTTCGGCGGTAATCGGGCGCTGGCAGCGTCGGTCATCTTGATGTCTCCTAAGTCGATTGGACGGATGAGACGAACCGCAAGGACACTCAGCCTACGAGCGAGGACTGATCAGCGGAGTCGTCTGTGTCGGTGAACAGATTACGTCAGCGTCGCGGCGCCTTATGCAGCCGGACTCAGTTGCAAACGCTTATTATTCTGCCATTCGAGGGCGGTCTCCCGGGCAAATTCTTCGTAGGACCGAGGCGCATGCCCCAGTAACTCCGTTAGGGTTTTCAAATCACCCTTTTCTGCCGCGAATCCACGTTCAAGATACCCTTGGAACATCATGCGAATGTCGAACGCCGACCACGAGGGGGCATGTGTGCGCATCTGCTCCTCGAATGCATCCATATCCTCGCCGACGTAACGAACTTCTTTGCCGAGCAGCGAGCTCCAAATTGCTGCGACTTTGCTGCCGCTCAGCATCGTCGGACCATTGAGATTGTAGGTCTTGCCGTGGTGTTTGTCGGAGGTCAGTGCAATGGCTGTCGCCTCGGCGATATCTCGTGCGTCAACTGCCGAGATACCGACCCCACCGAGAGGCATCGGGTAGATGCCCGCCTTTGTCAGTGGGTCCTCCAGCGACGCATCATTCTGAAAGAAGTAATTCGGACGAATAACAGTAAAAGGCACATCGAACTCATGCAGGGCGGTTTCTATAGCGAGTTTCGAGGCGAAGTGAGGGACATCTTTAAAATGCTCCACGCGAAAAACCGAGTGGTAGACGATATGTTTTAGCTTCAGTTTCTTGGCCAGACCGTAGGCGATGAGACCCTGCGTCAGTTCGTCGGGAGAGACGGCATTCAGCAGATACAGCTTGTCCACGCTGTCCATCGCCTTCTGTACAGATACGGGATCGAGCAGATCACCCACCACAACCTCGACGCCGTCAGGCAATGACGTCCCCTTTTTGCGCACGAGGGCGCGAACATCTGCACCCCGCTTTTTTAGCTCTCTCAACACTTCCGAACCGATACGGCCTGTGCCGCCTGTCACTAAAATCTTCATCTTCAATGCCTTCTATCGCTTGGTACGTTGTCATCTTGCTTATGCCGACCCAACGACAGGCTGCTGCCACCGAGAAAAGGAGTCTGTATAAAATTGACCGCCCGACGCAGGACTTTACATCTGCATGGGTAGCCAATGTCTCCCTGTGGCCCATCGCGTATTCCGCTGCGCGGGCCAATTAGGTCGCTTTCGGACCGAAGCAGACACGATCCGGTGGTCGAATAACTGCTAGTCGGTCGCTATGCCCATGTGCGACATGCGCCGTTTAGAATTTTCGCAGCGCAAACTGGACACCATTCCCCATTTTTCTCGTCGCCATTCGCTGTTTTGATGGCCTAATCTGAATGCGACGATTGGCGTGGCCGCGAGCCACGGAGGCAAGTTTCATGAGCGATGCAACTTCACAGACCGTCTATTTCTATAATCGTCATCCCATCTCATGCGAAATCATCCTTGCGAAACTACGCGCAAGCCGTGGCCATCTCGACGGCTTACGTCCTGAAGAGCTATTTCCGCATGACCAAGATCATTATGGCGGCCTCGCCGCTACAGATGAATTGGCGCGAGCAGCGCAGGTTAGCAATGGATCGCGCGTAGCCGATTTCTGTGGGTCTTGGCGGCACGGTGCGTTATTTGGCTCACAAATATGGAGCCGACGTCACTGGTATCGAATTGACCCCGGCGCGCGTCGCAGGCGCGCAGGAGTTGACAAAGCGCGTCGGACTTCAGGAAACTGCCCGCGTCATTGAAGGCAATGTATTAGAAGTTCCGCTTGCTGACGCAAGTATGGACGCTGTCGTCAGCCAAGAGGCGTTTTGCCATGTACCTGACGTGAAGAAGGCGCTGACCGAGGCTTTCCGAATTTTAAGGAAGGACGGCAGATTGGCCTTCACAGATTGGATGGCTAATGAACCGCTCACCGCTGATGATGCTCAATTGATGTGGGACGGCATGGCCATTCAGCCTCTCCGTTCGATTTCGGATTACTGCCATCTGGTCGAGAGCAGCGGTCTTAGGGTGCTTTCCGCAACTGATTTAACAGATGAATGGGGACCAATCCTCCAGGAACGACTGGCAATGTATCAACGACTGCGTGAGGAAGCTCGACAAGCTGGGACCCCAACGGGGCACGATGCATTTCACAGGTCCTACGTTCGATTTGTTGACCTCATTCAACAACGCAAGCTAGGTGGCATCCGAATTGTCGCTCTGAAATAGCTTGCGATCCGATCGAATGCTGTAGTGATTTGTTGCGGTGCATGAGTCCGGTTGTGGCCCATCGCGTCATTTCGCTGCGCCGAACAATAATGTCGCTTCTCTAATCGGCCATTCGGGGTCAAGCGCTTTCAGACCATCCACCACTATAGTGTCGATGTCGCTCACGGGCTCGTGCTTCTCTTCGGAATCGGCACCAAGGCCCTTCCATCATGGGATTCGAAGACGAGGTGGAACAATCTATTGGACGGCCTTGCCGTCAGTTGAACGGCAGGTCCAAGCGACATTGCGAACTCACCTCATCCATCGTCCCGCGAGGGACATCATTCCACCATGCGGCGGATCTCGAGTGTCCTCCTATCGGGTTTGATCCTGCGTGGTTTTCATGCTGCTGCCCCGGCTTGTTCCCGGGTCCAGCGGAACTCGGTGCCGTCAACCCAGATGCGGTGCATGATCACGGCCAACCGGCGTGCCAGCGCCACGATTGCTTTTTTCATCCCGCGGCGCCTGGCGATCTGCATCGCCCAGGCCTTGAGCCAGGACCACTTATTAGTGCGGGTCAGCATGACCTGGGCCGCTTCGTAGAGCATGACCCGCATCATCTCGTCTCCGCAGCGTGATATTCTGCCGCTCCGATCGATCTCGCCGGATTGATACTTGGAGCACGTTAGCCCAAACACCGCCCCGACTGACTTGGATTTACGGAAGCGAGCAGGCACATCGACGGTAGCGCGATAGGTCAGAGCCACCACGGGGCCGACACCGGGGACCGTCATTAGGCGCCGGCACACCTCATCGTCCCGCACGATGGTCAGCAAGCGGCGGTGTAGGATTTCGATCTGTTCGCGCAGCACCCGCCGGACGACCAGTAGCGGTTCGACCAGCACCGCCAGGTCGGGCAAGTTCTCGACCAGCTCCTTGATGCGTGCCTCAAACTTCACCGTCCCCACCATGCCGACCTTGAGACCGAAGTTACGCAGGGTGCCGCGCAGGTCATTCTCGATGGCAATGGCCTTCGACTGCAGCAGCTTGCGATGGGTCAGCAGCATCCGCAGTTTCTGACTGCGTAGCGTCTTGACATGCACCGGACGGTAAAGTCCCACCCGCATCATCTGCGCAATGCCGCGTGCATCGTTGCGGTCCGTCTTGTTGATCTGGGCCTTCAACACCGCCTGCATGTGCCGCGTCTCGACACAGACCACCGGCAACTCTGCTTCGGCGAGAGCGCTGTAAAGCCATTGCGACAGCGGCCCGGCTTCCAAGCCAATCCGCTTGAAGTGGTAGGCGGGGTTCTTCAGCACCGCCAACAACGCTTCAGGTTCGCTCGTAACCTTCACTTCCCGAACGACTTTGCCCGCGTCATCCACAATGCAGACGCTGGTCGCCTTGACCGATACGTCTAGTCCAGCAAAATGGTCCATGCTGCGCTTCTCCTTCTGATGCTTGAGGCCGCGAAAGCGAGACCTCGTTTCACCATCAGCCTGAAGCGCAGCACCCAAAATCTTCAGCTATCCACAAGCTCGTCGGCCGATTACCCCATCTGTTGGAGTAACTACGGACATTGATCGGCACGGGTCCTGAATGCATCGGTCGTGAATGACCCTGGCTGTTCTCTAATTCCGGGCCTGAGGTCAAGCTCTCCGTGAACATCCTTGCCGGGGTCAGGGTTCTCTCCGCGGTAGGGGCAATGCCCTCCGCATGATGGCGTAAGATGACGCTGGTGGATCAATGTGTGAAGCGCGTTTTGCTCTTTCGAGCATCGCAAAGCCAGGGGCGATCGCACCAACGCCAGCGTCCCGGCAGGGACGTTTGCTCCCGCTGATCGGCGGGAACTTGGTTGTCCTGCTATGCAGGCTGATTAGCAACCTCCTTTGATGACCATTTAAATTCGGTGCCTTCGATCCACATTCGGTGCAGAATGACGGCAAGCTTTCGAGCGACAGCAACCTTGGCTTTGCGGAGGCCGCTTCGCTTCGCAAGCCGGACGCCCCAAGATTTAAGCGTCGACCACTTTGCTACGCGCGTGAGAAGGACATTGGCAGCCTCGTAGAGATAACTTCGCAGCATCTTATCGCCGCATTTCGAGATCCGGCCAGTCCAGTCGATCTCGCCAGATGCGTATCGTCGCGTTGTTAATCCGACATAGGCTCCGACGCTTCTTGATCTCTTGAAGCGAGTGGGGTCGTCGATTGTCGCGAGGAAGCAAAGAGCCGTGATTGGGCCGATGCCAGGCGCCGTCATGAACCGTCGCACTTGAGCATTATTGCGGGCCAGTCGCATCACCTTGTGGTCGAGATCGTCGACCTGCCGCTCGATGGCGTGCCGCGCGGCGAGTAGCGGCCTGACCGCGGCCATCAGTTCGGGACGACCCTCGATCAGTTCCTCGGCTCGCACGGCGAAGACGTTGAGTTTGGCGCGGCCGATGACTAGACCGAGGTTCTTGAGCAAGCCGCGGACCTGGTTCTCGAGATCTCGCTTGATTTTGACCAGCAAAGCCCGACTTGCCAGCAGAGCCCTGACCGAGTGGCTGTCGAGATCCTTGACGCGCACCTCCCTGAACCAGCCAGTTTGCATAATGCGAGCGATCCCGGCCGCATCATTGCGGTCGCTTTTATTGATCTGCATCTTGAGCACCGCCTTGGCATGACGCGCGTCGATGCAGATCACTGGCAGGCCAAGTTGCTTGAGCTCGGTCCACAGCCACGTGGCCGTCGGTCCGCTCTCAAGTCCGATCCGAACTACACTTGGTGCATTTGATCTCACGAACTCAGCAATCATCTCGGGATCGGAATCGACTACGCCCTCTCGAATGACTGATCCCGTCTGATCCACCACACAGATCGCCGTCAGCTTCAGCGATACATCCATTCCGACATAGTGCTTCATTGCGGCTCTCCATCGTTGCAAGGCCCATGAGTGGACCTCATGGATTCCTGGAGAGCTGATTCCCAAAGCCTGAGTATGGCTCGATCCCGGAATTACCCCATGTGTAAAAACGCGCGCGGCACGTTACTCAAGATGACTCGGGATCCGCTGTCCCTTTCACGATCAGGTATAGAGCATTGCAGTTGGGGCAGGTGAAGGTCGGTTTCACCAATGCCATGGCGCGGCTCATTCCGATTTGGCGAGAGCCTCACCGTTAAGCACAACAAGAAGGCTCTCAAACGTCAAAATGAGCCGTTTGTGACGCTCTACCCACTGCTCCGTAATATCGAGCCACGGGCCATCCTCGGAGCGTTTGCCCAGGCGGAAGCGACCTGATGTCGCTTTTGTTAAGGTCATGGCCAACCAGCGCAGAGCGCCGTCGCCTTCCTGGAGGCTGCTGTCACTTATTACGCTAAGCTTGGAATCCGCATCGAGCGTGTGATGACGGACAATGGCTCGCGCTATC
>Ga0302306_10002111_pt1 | contig 10346 bp, 11 predicted proteins | sample III_Palsa_E3_1_FD_198761 | JGI IMG/M metagenome (GOLD analysis project Ga0302306, IMG submission 198761) | Peat permafrost microbial communities from Stordalen Mire near Abisko, Sweden - III_Palsa_E3_1 | ecosystem: Environmental > Terrestrial > Soil > Palsa > Peat permafrost | place: Sweden...
CTTTTTTTTTATGTAAATTATCTAAATATATACATTTTTCTGATAAACAATTAGTTTCTGCTGAAAATATAACTTTTTTTCCAATTTTATAATATTTTGTTAATAATTCTTTTTCAGGACCGCAACACAATACATCATAAGCATCAGTTAAACATGCCAATTTATATTTATTTTTATATTTTAAAAGATATTTATAATAAGCATTAATTTTTGTCATATAATTTTCCCATTTTTCACCTTTACCAACAAATTTATATTTATATTTGTATTTTTTTAATGATCGTTTATAATTATTTAAAAATCTATTATTTTTATTAGCGTATGAAATGATAATTAATTCTCTTTTAGTTTTCGTTCTTTGCCTTGAAGGTAATATATTCATATAATATATTATTGTTTATTTATTAAATTTTATTAATAAATAAGAAATTATAAAACTTAAGAAATCATTTTAATTAACTTTTGATCATTTTAAATAAATTAAACATTTAACTTTTGATCATTTTAAATAAATTAAACTTTAACTTTTGATCATTTTAAATAAATTTTATAAAACATTTTTGTTAAACAGTTTGATCATTTAATAATTTTATAAAACATTTTTAATTTTTAATTGTTAAACAGTTTAATTTTATTCATTTCTATTTTATAAAATATTTATTTTATAAAACATTTTTATAAATTGTTAATTTTTTTAAAGTTTAACAATTTTTAATTTTTAATTGTTAAACAGTTTGATCATTTTAATTTTATTCATTTCTATTTTATAAATTGTTAATTTTTTTAAAGTTTAACAATTTTTAATTTTTAATTGTTAAACAGTTTGATCATTTTAATTTTATTCATTTCTATTTTATAAATTGTTAATTTTTTTAAAGTTTAACAATTTTTAATTTTTAATTGTTAAACAGTTTGATCATTTTAATTTTATTCATTTCTATTTTATAAAATATTTATTTTATAAAACATTTTTCTAAATTGTTAATTTTTTTAAAGTTTAACAATTTAATACATTTAAAATAAATGATCAAACATTTTAATAAATTAAAATTTCATATAATAACATTAAACGATCATCCAGATCGATTAGATCTATTAAAAAAACAAATTGATAATAAAATAAATTATCAAATTCATAAATTTGATAAAAATAAAATTTCGGCTGAACAAGGTTGTTATGATTCTCATTTATATCTATATAAATATATGATCGAACAGAATTTACCTTACATTATTATATTAGAAGATAATGCTATATTAAATAAATCAATAGATGAGAATAAAATTCTTAATTTTATAGATAATCATAAATTCGATGTATTATATTTAGGTGCATTTATAACTCCATTACAAAAATGTAGTAAATATAAATCAAAAAACATATATAGAACTAATTATGTTCATGGAACTACATGTTATGTTATAAATAGAAAAACATGTGAGAAATTAATTAATAAAAAAGATAGGGAAAAAGCGATTGACATAGAATTATCAAAATTAAATAATGTGTTTATGATCTCTCCACTTATATTTCATAGATCAAATAATATAAAATCAACTATAAATACAAATTATGATAAAATAAGAAATTTTTATTTCAATCCAATTATATATAATTGGATTGAAAAATTATTTTTTAAAGGAATATTATATCAAACAACAATTTTATTATTAACATTATTTGTAATTTTGTTTTTATTATTATTTCAAAAAAGTTTAAAATGGTTTGATCAAATTATTGGTGATATTAAATTTAATAATTAATATTAAATGTTTAATTTATTTAAAATGATCAAAAGTTAAATGTTTAATTTATTTAAAATGATCAAAAGTTAAATGTTTAATTTATTTAAAATGATCAAAAGTTAAACTTAAATGATCAAAAGTTAAATGTTTAATTTATTTAATTTAATTAATTTAAATAGTTTAAATAATTGAATGTTGCCATCAACTATTATTATTATTGTTATTTTTATAATTTTTTTAATTACAATAACATCAAAATATACAAAAGAAAATGATATTAAAACCTTTAATATTAAAAAATCGAATATTAATGATCCTAATGAAATTGTTAAAAGATTACATGATCTTTTAATTTATAAAAAGGAAAAAGTATTATGGCCTTTTACATTATTATCCGCTATGATATCATCATTAGCATTATTATATATTTTTGATCGTTTAACTATAAAAAATTATATTATATGTGTATTTTTCCTTTTCTTAACAATTGAATTTCCAAGCCGTTGGAACAACACTCATAGTAATGTTTCACAAAGTTCCGAAGCATCACAATTATTAGGAAAATATGATTATATTAAAAAATAAAGGAATTGGCATTAAATAAAACTAGAATTTTTAATTTTATTTATTTAAAATTTAAATCATTTCATTATAAATTCAAATCATTTCATTTATAAATTAAATGTTTCAATTAAACGATGAAAAACAAAATTATGATCAAAAAGACGAATATCCTAATCGTGTAAAATATGATAAAAATATTTTATCATTAACTCATATTATTTCAGAATTAGATCAAATTTTAGCAAATAAAGATGTGACAAGTAAAGATAAAAATTGGACTTATGAAAATGGAAAACAAAATGAAAATAATGGAGAAATTGATGAAAAAACTGATAATATATATTTATTAAATTTAGAAACTACGATTAATAATTGTATTATTTCCGATATATCAGAAATAAGTCATATATTAGAATTATTATATCTTTTAAAAGTAGATATTAATCTAAATATTAATTATGAAAATATTGTTAAATTTGTAATTAAAGATCGATTATATAATAAAAATATTGTTTATAATTATTTAAGTAAATTAGATGAAAATTATGCTAATATGATTTTTAATTTATAAAATAACATTAAAAAACTAATTTTTTTAATTATTATATATCAAAATATAATAATTACTTATTAATGTCTTCTGCTGATTCTTCTTTTGAAAACAAAAAAGTTATTTACGGAGGTTTTATTAAAAAACATACAGAATCTAATATTAAAAAGTAAATTAGTTATGATTAGTTATAATAAAGATGAATTAATGAAAAATATTATGACACATGTTCAGAAATTATTAGATATGAATGGTAAAGATGATTTTAGATATGGATTATGTGTTAAAGAAATTATTGTGAATGAAAAACTTCCAAATGTAAAATGGGAAGAATGTAGTATTTTTATGAAACGATGAATTTTTATGATTAAAAAACTGATTTATTATTAAATTTATTGTTTATCTCCTTACATAGTAAGGTAATATCTTTAAATAATGTTAAATATATTAAAATTATTAAAGAAAACATCATTAAATAACAATATTAATTTATTGATAAATAAGTATTTAGATCGATCATTAGAAAATCTTATGAAAATATCAAAACTAAGTAAAAAAATAACAATTCATTTTAAAAAAGATATTACTCTATGGGATATTATGATTTTATCTGTTAAAAATGGATATAGAGGAATATATTATTATACATTTTTTGAAAGTAATATTAAAAAATTATTAAAAATGAGAGAAAATGAAAAATTGAATGATATTCTTAATGTTAGTCATGGTTCTAGTGAAATTTTTATTGAAATTAAAAATTTTGATCCTAATTTAAATTATTGTTCTTTATACACAGTTGATTGTTGGGAATATAGATAAGTTTATGATTAAAACTGATTTATTATTAAATTTATTGTTTATCTCCTTACATAGTAAGGTAATAAATTTAAATAATGTCAAATATATTAAAATTATTAAAGGAAACATCATTAAATAACAATATTAATTTATTGATAAATAAGTATTTAGATCGATCATTAGAAAATCTTATGAAAATATCAAAACTAAGTAAAAAAATAACAATTCATTTTAAAAAAGATATTACTCTATGGGATATTATGATTTTATCTGTTAAAAATGGATATAGAGGAATATATTATGATATTTATTTTCAAAATATCATTGACAATATTATAAATATGAGAATTAATGAAAAATTAGAAGAAGTAATTGATGTGGTTTATAGTTCTGATGAAATTTTTATTTATATAAAGGAACTTGATTCTAATTTAACTTGTTGTTCTTTAACCAGACTTGATTGTTGGGAAGTTATCTGATTATTAATAATTTATATAAAAATAATAAATAAAATATATATTTTATTTATTATTACAATCGTTTTTTTCAATACTTCTTTTCTTTATTTTTTTAATAAAAGCATCTATATTAATTTGTTTCTTTTTTGAAAATTCATAAAGAACTTCATCAACTGATTCTTCTTTATCTAATTTATCTCTATCGTTTGGTTTTTTTAATATTAGATGATAAACATTAACAATTCTTTGATTTTTAGGTAATTTAGAATGGGATAGATATCTGACGGCTCTTCCAATGATTTGTTTTATTAGTTCTCTATTCCACGTTGGTTCTATCAATATAACATTTCGGGTTTCTTTAAGATCAAGTCCAAGACCCCCTGCTGCGGAAATTAACAAGACTTGAACTTCGTTATTATTATACTTATTAACTGATAATTGGCGTTGGGATTTGCTATTATCGCCATTTATAGATGTATATGCTATTTCGTTAGCATTCATATAATCAATAATATGATCGATTGCTGTTTTATTCTTGCCATTTTTTGATCGTGTGAATTTATAATTTGAATAAATGATGGTTTTTTCACCTTCATTTATTTTGTCAATAGTGAATTTTACTTTTGGATTATTTTTTCCATTTATATTGTTAATGGCTTGTCTAACATCACTAAAGAAAACTGTAGGATCTTTAACATTTTCTATTTTACGATATTGTTTATAAAAATTTTGATCCATTTTTAAATTTACTTTCTTTTCATTTGTTTCTGGATAATTTTCAACATCTGTTGTTTGATAAAATGAAAGTTTACATTTGAAATAATTATTAAATTCATCTCTATCTCTAATTGTATGTTCTGTTGATTTCGCTGTTTCTCTTCCAAAAATTTTAGTTTCAAACCAATTCAATGATACTGGTGGTTTTCCATCAACCATTGCTATTAAATTAATTATATCAGATGGTCTATTTAATATTGGAGTTCCAGATAATAATAATATTTTTTTAACATATAAACTTGCTTCTAAAAATACTTTATTCACTTTACTTTCTTTTGGTGGAATTGTTTTTAGTTGTTTTAATTCTGATTTTCTGAAGGCTTCTTTTCCTTCATTTGGATCAGCCTTATATTTTAAAGTATGTGCTTCATCAATTACTAGGAATTTATTTTTGAAATATTTTTTCATTTCTTTTTCAGATTCATCTTTAAAGTTTAAATAAAAAGTTCTAAATGTGAAATAATGATATTTTACAGATTTGGCAGAAACTCCATATGCTTCTAATTCTTTATGAAAATTCTTTTGTAATGATGTTGGTGTAACTACCACAATTTCCAATTTTTCATCATTTTCTATTGCTTGTTGTAAAGCACATTGTGTAGAAACAACAGCAGATAGAGTTTTTCCAGATCCCATATTATGAAAAACTATTAATCCTCTATTTTCTAACATATGTTTCACAACTTTTGCTTGATAATCTTTTACTTGTAAATTACTTCCATCGATACAAGATAATCCATATTTTGTGCGATCATTAAAATGGCTAATAAAAACTCTGATAAACAATTTGTCATTATTGGTAAGGTCAATTTCTAATTTATCACTTACTTTTTCAAATATAGAAGAAAGTTTTGTTTTATTATTTACAGTTTTTAATAAAGATTGAACTTGTTTCATTATTTTTTCTTCTTTTTTTGAAACTTTTTTCTCTTCCAATTTACTTCTAATTCTGTCAATTTTCGCATCTAAATCATCATTTAATTTTGTTATTTTTTTATTAATTTTATATTCGTCATTATCGATTTTTTTCTCTATATTTTCGATTAATTTCTTTTTTGGTGATTTTTTTGGTGATATTTCTTTCTTTTTGGAAAATATCAATTTCAATTTAATTGGGTTATCCATTATAATATAACTAAATAAAATAATAAGTTTATTATTTTAGTAAAAAGAAATGAAAATGTTATAATATTTTATATAATAGATTATCCTAAAGTATCAAATGCGCAACTAGCATTACGAATAAAACATCCACCTTTTCGTCTATCATTAAAATCTACTATTCCACTTGAAATCATATTTCTATGACCTCTGATATTATTATTTTCTTTACGTAGAGGTAAAGGAGTTTTTGGGGCTGTTTTTGCTTTGTATTCTTTAGAATCATCAATTAAATCTGACATTTTATCAGTTGAAAATACATCATCAAATTCATCTTTCTTTTCTTTTTTAACACTTGTTCTTGCTGATTTTTTCAAAGTTTCTCTTTTTTTTGAAGCAGATTTACTAGATTTAACAGAAGTTGTTTTTTTAACACTTTTAGTATCTCTTTTTTCTTTTTCATCATTTTTTTTATCTTCTTTTTTATCATCTAATTTTTTATCTTCTATTTTTTTTTCTTTTAATCTTTCTTTTAATGTTTTTTTAGGTTTTATACCAGTTTTAACAAGAATTGTTTTACCATCTTCGGTTTTTAATCTACTACAACCGAATCTTAATTGACTTTGATCATTAAATGATAAATGACGACGATATGCCGGTTTCATACTAAATGCCATATTTAATTTATGATTATTATAATATTATTATTTTGATTAAATATTAATATTTAATATTTATAGAAAATAATTTAATATTTAAAAATACATTTTATTTAAATATAAATGTATTTTCAAAATAATTTACCATTTTCTATATGTTTCTTATTATTTAGTATTTCAATAATGATTAAATCTCAAATATATTGTAGTAAAAAAAACACTCCAATTCCATTATTTGATCATTTACATTTTAATACCAAATATATAAAATTTTATAATATTTCAGATTATTTTATAAATTTTTATATTTTAACTCTTTTCTATTTTAATGATCATATTTCTAAATTTATAAATCTTTTAGCAATTGTTTATTTATTTAGAACTTTATTTTTTACTATTACAATTTTACCTAAATGTGGTCTAATGCCTGATAAAACAGATAAATCAGTTAGATCAATATTATATAAATATATAACATTCAAAGATAAACATACAGGATATAATAACGATTTGTTATTTAGTGGTCATACAGCATTTATGTTTTTATATTATTTATATCTAGTTAAATTCAATTTCATTACATATAATAAAAGTATTGTATTATTTATGATCAATTTGATATTATCGATATTAAATATATTATCAAGATGTCATTATTCAATTGATATAGTATTAGGATATATTATGCCACTTTTTATTTTTCAAAATTTTGGAGATTATGTTTAATTAATAACAGAGTCGTTTCAGAAAGGTGAACTTTTTATTAAAGAAATTAGAAAATTAAAACTGATTTATATTAAAATTAATTTAAATTAATTAATTTTATTTTTTACTAAGAAAATGGAAATTTCTTTTGAAGATTTTGATGATTGTGATAATCTTGATAAGAAACCAAAAAAAAAATTTATTACAGATGATAAATTCAAATTTAATGAAGTAAAAAAAGAAGGAAAAATAACATTTTTTAAAAACAATAAAGAAAATAAAAATAAAGAATATAAAATGAAAGATATTAAAGAAAAGAATACTGAGATGGTAATAGAATTAAATATAACAGAAAATAAGAAAGTAAGTAAAAAGAAATTTATAGTGAAAGATGAAGATATTGAAAAAAATATACTTGAAAAAGAAGATAAGAAATTAAAAATAAAAAAAAGAGAAGATAAATTTACATTAAAAAATATAAATACAATTGAAATCGATAAAAAATATATTTCAAAGGATTTATTTAATTCGGATTTATTAGAAGAAGAAGATACTAAAACAATTACATCTAAACTTGAAAAATTACAATTATCGACATTAAGACATCATCCTAATGATAAAATTAAAAATAAAAATGTGATTAATAGTAATATTTATATTTCTATTCCTATGAAAGATTATGAAACTAAAAATAATGTTCCAAAAAAAACTACAATTGTTTGTTTGAACGATCAAGAACCTTTTACAACGGAACCTTTTGGATTACCAATTAGATATTATCCAAGTATTTTAGAATTTAAATCTGGTGAATATACAAATAAACAACCAATTACAAAAGTAGAAAGAATTAAATATCAAGAAAAAAATGTTGATAAAAAAGAAATAAAAGGAGAAAAAGAACAGAAATTAATAATAAATGAATATTATGATACTGATGGAATATTTTGTAGTTTTGGATGTATGTTATGTTATTTTTATAAAAATAGTAATAATCCTCTTTATAAAAATTCATTACCTCTAATTAGACAACTTATTAAAGATGTTTGTATAAGAGATGGATTACCAATTCCTATAAGAAGTATTCATTCAGCACCAAATATAAGATTATTAAGAAAAAATGGAGGACCATTAACAATTGAAGAATATAGAAATATTTCTAATCATGTTGATCTTCCAAAAATTATTTTCTTTGATATGAATCAAGTTAAAAAAAATGAAACAATAGATAAAAAACAAAAACCTTTACAAAAACCAATTGGATTAATATTTGAACAAATTGAAATATAAATTTAATAAAAAAAAACTGATAAATAATTCAAATAAATTATTTATTTTATTATATAGAATGTTAAATAAAAATTTAATTGGCATAATTACTAATTATGTTGGATTTTATAAAGGAATTAATTTTAATATTCCTTTTTTTAAGAAACATTTAGATAAAGTGTATTGGTCTATGTTATCAGAAAATACAAATATACCGGTTACATTTTTTGAGAAACATATTTCTTCTTGTAAACAACTTGGTGTTCCAGATAAAGTGAATTGGTATATGTTATCAAGAAATACAAATATACCTTTAACATTTTTTGAAAAACATATTTCTTCTTGTGAACAACTTGGTGTTCCGGATAAAGTAAATTGGTCTATGTTATCAGGAAATACAAATATACCTTTTACATTCTTTGAGAAACATATTTCTTCTTGTAAACAACTTGGTGTTCCGGATAAAGTAAATTGGTCTGAGTTATCATATAATACAAATATACCTTTTACATTTTTTGAGAAACATATTTTATCTTGTGAACAACGTGGTGTTCCAGATAAAATAAATTGGCTTATGTTATCAGGAAATACAAATATACCGGTTAAATTTTTTGAGAAACATATTTTATCTTGTGAACAACGTGGTGTTCCGGATAAAGTTGATTGGCTTAGGTTATCAGGAAATACAAATATACCATATCAATTTTTTGAGAAACATATTTCTTCTTGTGAACAACTTGGTGTTCCAGATAAAGTTGATTGGTTCTGGTTATCATATAATACAAATATACCTTTTATATTCTTCGAGAAACATTTAGATAAAGTAGATTGGTCTTATTTATCAGGAAATACAAATATACCTTTTATATTCTTCGAAAAACATTTAAATAAAGTAAATTGGTCTTATTTATCAGGAAATAAAAATATACCGGTTGAATTTTTTGAGAAATATTTAAATAAAGTAAATTGGATTGCGTTATCAGGAAATACAAATATACCAGTTACATTTTTTGAGAAACATATTTCTTCTTGTGAACAACGTGGTGTTCCTGATAAAGTAGATTGGTATGAATTATCAATGAATACAAATATACCTTTTACATTTTTTGAGAAACATATTTCTTCTTGTGAACAAATTGGTGTTCCGGATAAAGTAAATTGGTATAGTTTATCAAGAAATACAAATATACCGGTTACATTTTTTGAGAAACATATTTCTTCTTGTGAACAAATTGGGGTTCCGGATAAATTGGATTGGTATAGTTTATCATATAATACAAATATACCGGTTACATTTTTTGAGAAACATATTTCTTCTTGCGAACAACTTGGTGTTCCGAATAAAGTAAATTGGTCTTGGTTATCAGGAAATACAAATATACCTAAACATTATAATTTGATAAAATTAAAAGAATTATTATATAATTATTGTAATAAATTTTAGTAAAGATATATCATTAATTAATAAATGATATAAAACAAATTTACTTAATAAATTAAAATATTTTAATTTATTATTACATTGGATCACAAGAATAACATTCACCAGAACTTCTCAAAAATGTTTTTAAATTACATCTTTTACATTGTGGTTCATTTACTTCTTGTTTAATATATGGTTTTTTTTCTCTTAATTTAAATTCAACTAACTCAAGACGAATTGTAAGATCATGAATTTTTTGATTTTGTTCCTTGACAATAGAATTAAGTAATTTGATTTCA
>Ga0302306_10002117_pt1 | contig 10328 bp, 10 predicted proteins | sample III_Palsa_E3_1_FD_198761 | JGI IMG/M metagenome (GOLD analysis project Ga0302306, IMG submission 198761) | Peat permafrost microbial communities from Stordalen Mire near Abisko, Sweden - III_Palsa_E3_1 | ecosystem: Environmental > Terrestrial > Soil > Palsa > Peat permafrost | place: Sweden...
GTGCACATTCGCGCGGATCGCGTCTGCGCGAACGATCCTGAACCAAATTTATTAAGAGGGGTCGGAAATCGAGTTCGCCATCTTGAAATGGAAACGGATACGGTTCCACCTTTTGGACGCAACCGGCCACCTGCTCGAGCCACATCGCGGCTTGACCTTCGAAGGTGGTTTCGCGCGTAAATCCAAGCAACGCGGCCGCGGCGTCGAAGAGGCGTCCGACCGAGCTAGTCGTAAAAGCTCTGACGCCCTTGCGCACCAGATCCATGGCGACCTGATATCGATCCGGAAAATTGAATGGGGCGGAAGTTACATCGGGCGTTTCAGCAAGCTGCGCCAAAAAGCCCACGGCGGCTTGTACTGGATGGCGCGCCGCGGCATCTCCACCAGCGAGAATCGCACGACGAAGATGACCTACGCGATCAAATCCATCGCTGACGCTCCCGACGAAGAATTCCCCGCCCCAGATGGTGCCGTCGTCTCCGTAGCCGGTTCCGTCAAAACTGATCCCTACGACGCGCTGGTGCCATTCGCCGCGTTCGGCCAGGACCGATGCGACGTGGGCGCGATGGTGCTGAATTCGGCGCGTATCCCGAGAAGGCAGCGAATCGGCGTGAAGAGAAGATGCGTACTGCGGATGAGAATCCCGGATGATCAGCAGCTTTTCCCACTCGACGCCATACATCGAAACCAAGTCTTCAATCGTTTGCTGAAACGCCTGGAATGACTGAAAGTGTTCGAGATCGCCAATATGCTGGCTGACGAAGGCCTGACCTTCGACGACCAGCGTGATGGTATTTTTCAGATCCGCGCCGACGGCTAAGATCGGCTGATTGGTCGGAAGGGCCGTGACCGCGCCGGGCGCATAACCGCGAGCCCGGCGAAGCACTGTCGGGCCGAACGCACTCGCGCGGGCGATTGAGTCGTCGAGGCGTCGCGCGATCGGACGTTCGCCGATGAGAAAAGCATCGGCGATTCCGGAGAGGCGGTCCAGGGCTTCGTCGTCGTCGATGGCAATCGGCTCGCTGGAACGATTCGCACTGGTCATGACCACCAGCTCCGGAGCTCCCGCAGCGAATAGCAAATGGTGAAGCGGCGTGTACGGCAACATCATGCCAAGCTCACGATTGTCGGGCGCGACTCCGGGTAGGCTGGCCCTGGCACGCGCGATTACAATCGGCGCGACGGTCGAAGTCAGAAGGCCTTCGGTCTCCGCCGACACGTCCATTACGTCGCGCGCGACTTCGAGGTTCCTGGCCATCAAAGCAAAGGGTTTTTCTTTGCGGAATTTTCGATTTCTCAGAGTTTCAACTGACGCAGAGTTCCTGGCGTCGCACACCAGGTGATATCCGCCCAACCCTTTCACCGCGAGAATCTTTCCAGCACCCAGCATTTCGGCCGCGCGGCGAATACTGGTTTCGTTACCTTGGACAGTTTCGTCGCTGGCTTGGAGGTAGTATCGAGGCCCACATTCCGGGCAGGCAACAGGTTGCGCGTGAAAACGCCGGTTGCGCGGATCGTGGTATTCGCGTGAGCAGTGGTCATCGAGCGGCCACGGCTTCATGGTTGTTTTCGCGCGATCATAAGGCAGCTCGAGGATCACGGTGTAGCGTGGGCCGCAGTTGGTGCAGTTGATATAAGGATAGAAATGGCGTTTGTCCGCAGGATCGAAGAGCTCGCGGAGGCAATCCTCGCAGACCGGAAGGTCGGGAGAGATTCTCGTGGACGGAAATTCTTTTCGCTGGCTGTCGCGAATCGTGAATTCGTGACAGCCGATTGGCGACGAGCCTTGCACCTGAATGTCGGTGATCCGGGCGGCAGGCGGCGCGTCAGTTTCCAGTGCGGTGATGAATGCCTGCAATGCCTGATCAGCTCCTTCGAGGAAAATCTCCACGCCCTCGTCTCCGTTCAGTACCCATCCGGCCAGGGTGTTGGCCTGAGCCAGGCGAAAAACGAACGGGCGAAATCCCACTCCCTGGACTACGCCGCGAACTTTGATGGAACACGCGCTGGCCATTACGGAATCACTCCATGCTGATGATGCAGCCGTGACCCTGCCAACCGACTTGAACGACTTTGCCGTCTTCCACGAGGATGGGCACCGTGCGCTGACCATTCGCCAGCGAGCGCAGAAGGTCACGCGCCGCAAGATCGTGTTCGACGTCGTACTCCACGAATTCCTTGCCCTTGAATTCCAGCCATTCGCGCATTTCCTGGGTATAGGGGCAGCTCTTGGTGCCGAAGAGCTCAAGCGTGGCCATGGACGAGCCCCTCCAGCGCTTCGCGGACCACGTGATAAATCGAGGCCTGCACTTCCTGAATGCGCGGAATGTAATCGCAGCGGACAATCATCGGAAAATCGGCGAGGCCACGGCGCAGAATTTCGCCGCCGTCGTAACCCAGCAGCGCTACGGTCAGCATTTTGCGTTTGCGCGCTTCTTCGAGCGCCGTGATGATGTTGCGCGAACCGCCGCTAGTGGAAATAGCAACCGCTACATCGTTCGGCTGGGCTTGCGCAATCAGCTGTCGAAGAAAAACAACTTCGGTGCCGACGTCGTTGCTGATGGCCGTGATATTGGCGGGTTCGAGCGCGAGCGAAACGGCGGGGATGGCTTTCCAGCCCGACGGCGGGGCCACGCAATCGATGGCGAAGTCGTTGGCGTCGGTCGCGGACCCACCGTTGCCAAAAATGATCAGTTTGCCTCCGTGACGAAGCTTTTCGGCTATCGCCGTAACGGCATTGCCGATTTGTTCCGATTCCTCGTGGGCCACTTGCGCGCGCAATTTCGCGTCGTCCGCAACTTTCATTTGAATGGAATTTGCGACTTCGGCGGTGGCATCGCCGGTGGCTTGTTTTTCGCGCCCGAGAAACGGGTAGAGAAACTCAGCCTCGCCCACATCGTGACCCAATTCGCGGTGTTCAAAATAGACGTGCACGGTCTCCCAGAGCGTGTGATAGAGGAGTTCGATCAGTTCCTGCTGGATGAAAGGGTCAGCGTTCGCCGGGGGAATGGTGTACGAGCCTTCGAGCCCCGGCAGCGCGAAGGTCATCGCATTGCGTTCGCGGGCCGAATCCAGCGCGGCCCAGACCTCCGGATCACCTTCGGGCGGGCCAAATCCCATCACGATATCTTCGGGCCGCAGAATCGCGTCGAGCCACGGCCTATAGAGGATGGAAAGATCCAGGGCCGGAAGCGCACGTTTTCCGACAATTACGGGATGCACGAACTCGACCGAGACGTGCTGCGCGTCCGTGGCGTAGGGACCTTGACCGAAGGCGAGCAAGCGTCCGCCACGCAGAAAACGATCGGACATTTCGTGGCAGGCTTCCGCGAGGCGAGGAGTTTCGCGCGAAAAAAAGGATTCGAGGATCTGGTTACGCGCCAGAAGGCGCTGTTCGATTTGCGTGGCGAGTTGGTATTTCGTGGCCATTTTTCTGTTCGAGTTTTCCCTCGCAGCGTTTCATTAACAGATGCGAGGCAGTGGATCACCAACCAGCATGTCGACGATCCGGCTGCCCCCGTAAAGAGTCGTGACCAGGACGGAGCCGGCGGGCTGATCGCGTATTTCGCCAATCACACGAGCTTCTTCGCCGCCAGGCGTTTGCTGGAGCGCCTTTAGCGCCGCAACGGCCAGTTCCGGCGCAACGACCGCGAGAAATTGGCCTTCATTCGCAATGTGCAACGGATCAAGGCCCAGCAGTTCGCAGGCGCCGCGAACTGCATCATGGACCGGAATGCTGGATTCGGAAAGAACGACGCCCAAGCCGCAGTCTCTAGCCAGTTCGTTCAATGACGTGGCCACACCGCCACGAGTGGGATCGCGCATCCAGCGAATGCCGGGACCCGCAGCGCGCACCATGGCTTCCACCAGCGGAAACACGCTGCGCGTGTCGGAGTATAGGTCGCCCTCCATTTCGAGATCGCCGCGGGCCAGCAAAATGGTGATGCCGTGATCGCCGATGGGACCGGATAGCAATACTGTGTCGCCGGGCCGGACCGACTGCGGATTAATTTCGACGCTCGGTAGCGGCGAACCGAGACCGGTGGTGGTGATGTACATGCTGTCGGCTTTGCCGTGTTCGACGACCTTGGTGTCTCCACCGGCAATTCGCACGCCGGCGATCTGGGCAGCACTGGCTATCGCTTCGATTTCAGCTTGCAGGATTTCGGTGCGGAGGCCCGCTTCCAGAATCAAGGTGAGGACGATCGCTTCGGGCTTGGCGCCAGAAACCGCCAGGTCATTCACGGTGCCGTTGACGGCGAGTTCGCCGATGGAACCACCCGGAAATACGAGCGGCTTCACGACAAAGCTATCCGTGGTCACGGCCATTTGTGCGCCGTTTATTTTCAGATGAGCGGCATCGGCAAGCGGCCCGGTCGATGCAGGGAAAAAGAAAGGCGCGAACAAACCCTCGACCAGGCGGCGGCTGGCTTTTCCGCCCGCACCATGGGCCATCTCAATTTGCGGATCGCGAAAGCGAATCTTGGGGACGGCTTTCGCGGGTTTGGGGCCGGCGCTCACGCTGACGCGCTGATGCTCGTCACCAGATTGGCCTTCCGATGTTCGTAGTTGTAGTAAGCGGCGCATGATCCTTCCGAAGACACCATCAAAGCTCCCACCGGATTTTCCGGCGTACATTCGCGGCCGAAGAGTTTACATTGCGCGGGTTTCAGCACACCTTTTAGGACTTCTCCGCACTGGGCGGCCTTGGGATCGGTAACGCGAATTCCGGGGATCTGGAAGCGTTGCTCGGCGTCCCATTCCGCATACTGATCGCGGATACGAAGCGCCGACTGGGAAATAAAACCAAGGCCGCGCCATTCGAAATACGGCCGCAGCTGAAATACTTCAGCCATCGCTTTCAGCGCGGCGCGATTTCCTTCCCAGGGAACAACGCGCTTGTATTGATTCTCGACTTTAGCTTCTCCGTTTTGAAGCTGGCGGAGAATCATGACGATCGATTGCAGCAGGTCGAGGGGCTCAAAACCGCAGACGACGATTGGTTTGTTTTCGTTTTGGGCGATCCATTCGTAGGGTCTGCAGCCGATCACGGTGGAGCAATGACCCGGACCGATGAAGCCATCGAGGCGCATGTCGGGAGAATCGAGAATCGCGCGAATGGCGGGAATGATGGTGACGTGGTTGCAGAAAACCGAAAAATTGTGAAGGCTTTCGGCTTTCGCTCGCTGCAAAGTTAATGCGGTGGAAGGAGCCGTGGTTTCGAAACCGATGGCGAAAAACATCACGTGCTTCTGCGGATTCAGTTTGGCGAGCTTGATGGCGTCGGTTGGCGAATAGACGATGCGCACGTCCATGCCGCGCGCTTTGTGCTCCAGCGGGCTGCCGTGGGTTCCCGGGACGCGCATCATGTCGCCAAACGCGGCGAAAATCACGTTGGGATCCGCGGCCACCGACAACCCATCGTCGATGCGGCCCATGGGCAGAACACAAACGGGACAACCGGGGCCATGAATCAGTTCAATATTTTCAGGAAGAATGTCCTTCAGACCAAAACGATAAATGGCGTGGGTGTGGCCGCCGCAAACTTCCATTAGGCGGTAATGGCGCTGGGGATCGGCCACACGCCGAATTTCTTCGGCGGCTTTGGTGATCAGTTCGGGATCGCGAAACTCGTCCACATATTTCATTTTAGGAGCCTCGGAAAAGTGACTACGGAGCCTGCTTTTCCTGAACATCTTCGAGCCCATAGCCGCGGACTTCTTGCTCGGCGGCTTCACTCTCGCCGAGCATCTCCAAGGTGTGTAATTGGTCGAGCGCATCTTTTTCGCTGATTTTGCTCATGGCGAAACCTACGTGAATCAGAACCCAGTCGCCGGGGACGGGCCGGTCTTCTTCCAGGAGGCCGAGGTCAACGCGGCGGCGCATTCCGACAACATCGACTAACGCGGAATTCGGATGGTCCGAAGCGATCTCGACAATTTTTCCTGGAATAGCGAGACACATATGACATCCTCCGGGCGACGGCTCATCGTAGTGGTTGGCGGCCACGGGACCTCCGGTTATTGTTTGCGGGCCGTGAGATCGAAAGTCACTTTCACTTCGTCTTTCACTTTCAACGCACCGGCAGCGACCGATACGAGTTTGATTCCGTAGTCGGTCTGCCGCAGGGAACATTCGCCGTAAGCTCGCAGGGTATCGCCGGTCAAGGTGACCTGAGCGGTGATGGCTTCGGAGCGCGTGACCCCGTGAAGCGTCAGGTTACCGGTGACGGTCACGGCATACAGCGTTTCACTCATTGCCGTAGGCGCGACCTGGGTGCTCTCAAAAATAATCTCCAGATATTGCGAGGTCTCCAGCACTTCCTGCCTCATTCTGGTTTCGATTTCAGCCCGATCCTTCTGGCTGACTTCATCGGTAACCTCCAGGGAGTCGGCCAGAACGGAGAGGCGCAGCGAGGCTTGCTGCAGATTTCCAGGCACTATGCTTATTTGACCGCTATAACTACGGACCGCGAGATTAGGGTTGTGGCCGAAGGAGGACAACATTCCGGTGGCAAAGGCGCGAACGGTAAAACGACTCAGTCCAGGGTTAATCGAATATTGCGTGGCGGTTTCTATCGCGGACATCTTTGCTCCCGTGGATTCTGGCATGGTATTTATCCTTGTTTTTTGGCCACGATAAAGAATGCAATTTTCAATTCATCTTTCATCTTGAGCGTGCCGCCGGCGACGGAGGCGATGGAGATTCCAAACTCCGTTTGCTTCACTGAAAAATTGCCGTACCCGCGCAGCGTGTCTTCGCCCACGACAACTTGCGCGGTGAAATCGACGCGATTGATGATGCCGTGAAGCGCCAAATCGCCGGTGATATTCGTCGCGTACAAATTCTCGCCAAGTTGAGCCGCGGTGACGTGTTTGCTTTCATACGCAATCTCGGGAAACCGCCTGGTTTCCAGTACTTCATCGAACGTGACCCGCCCGATTTCGCGGCGGTCGTATTCACTGACTTCGTCCATCAAGTCGAGCGACGAGGACTTGATCCTCAGTCGGATCGAAGCATTTCCCAGCGTGCCGGGCGTGAATCGTGCGTCACCCGAAAAATCGCGAATCGCAAACTTCGGATTGTGCGCAACCACCGCAGCCAAACCACTGGCAAAAGCGTGCACGGTCAACTGACTCAGCTTCGCATCAATCTGATAGCAGACAGGAGCAGTCATGAGCGGTCCCCCGGAACGATCCAACCTGGGGCCTAATCTAACATGTCACATCACCTGTCTATGAATGTTTGCTTCTTCGAAAGGCGACCTGTTCCTAGCCGCCAGCCGCTTTACATAGACCGCAATTTAAAGTAGCGCTCGATATCCGGGACGATTCCGCCGGTTAGGTCTCCCAACCCGAGCTGTCCCATATATTTTTTGGCGATAGGGCTGGTTAGAATCAGTCCGGCGCCGACCACGACCAGGGCCACACCACCGAGCATGAACAACGTGTCTTTGTTGGATTCATCCCGTTCTTCGCGTCGAACCAATTCCGTCGGCATTTGATTTTCTCCTCTCAGTTTTTAATCGCGACGCAACTCAGGCTTCCCCCATTCGAATCTTTTCGACCAATCCTTCCAACACCTTGACAGCTTCGTCCACCGCTGCTGCAACGGGCGCACTGAGACCCATGTGCCCTTCTTCCGGCCCTAAGGTTTCCGGCTCGCACCCTACCAACAGGATTCGCTTCAATTCCCCGCCCATGGATTTCGCCAGGCGAATTACGTTCATGGGATTCATGCTGTGCGCGTCGGGCGCGGCCTGGTCGGCCTCGGGCGAATTTAGAGAGTTCAAATCCGGCTCGATGACATAGACGGTGCCGGGAGTGCCGCCGCGCGGGCTGGCGTCGACCAGAATTGTCACGTCAGAACCATCCAGCAGGGCGTAGGCCAAATCAAACCCGCGAATGCCATAGTCAAAAGCCTTCACCCCGCTGGGCAATTGGCGATTCGCTAGTCTCTGGACGACTTCAACCCCAAACGCGTCGTCGCCGAGAAAAATGTTGCCGATGCCGGCGATGAGGATCGTCGGGGTCTGCGTATCCGTGTCCTGGACGGCCTCGTCCATCGGAAGCGGCTCGACCTCTTCGGGATCGAAGAAGAAGCGATGGCCCGGTTGCCGCATCATGCCGATGTCCCGGCCGGGATCGTCGTCGACCACCACGCAGACGTGAAACTTGCCGTCGTAATCCTGCTCGAGAGATTCAATCATCGCGGTTTTGCCGGCGAGGGCGATGTCCATCATGTCTCCGCGCTTGCCGGGGTGCAGGCGGACACGGTGGCCGGGCTTAACCTCGACGCCGGCGATTGTCAGTGTACCAGTCGGAGCTTTGTCTTCGAGAAGCCGCCATTCCCATTCGTTCATGGCTGCTCCTCATCGCCGGCTGGGCGCAAACCACGCAATACACCGTGAAGTTTCATGAAATGTTCCGGAGGCAACGCCTCGGTGCGTTCGAGGATCTGGCGGCCGCGGTCGTCGGCGCTGCGCATTTCGCTCTTCTCGTCTTCGGTCAGAGTGAGGATGCGCAGGGCCAGAATTTCATCGATTTCGGTGCCGTCGAAAAGATTTCCCGGGCTTTCGGGTGCAATCTGCGGATAGTCGTAAAGAATGATCGGAGAGGACAGCATGCCGTCGCGTTGACCTTCTTCGCCGGCCAGAACCGGCCAAGTTCCGACGTTTTTGCAGGACGAAATCGCGTCTTTTAGCGAGTCCGGAGGATCGAGGAGCGAAACGAATTCGCCGCCGCTGATGCCGAGGATGGTATGTGCCGATAGCAGGGAGTGCATCAGCGCTTCGTCGCGGCTGACCGAAGTGGAGCCGGAGGTATCGGTGACGTTCGAAACACGTACGGTGATTTTGAAAAGCTCGTCTTGAAGCCGCTCGATCGCTGATTCCACCTGTACGCCGATGGCTCCTTTCGTCCTTACAATGACGGCGGAGAACAACCCGTTTGGCGCACGAACCGGTTCCAATTCCCTTTCGGCCTGAAAAAATTGGGCTACGGAGCGGCTGGCTCCGTCGGTCGCGCCCGGCCCGAACGGAGGTACGACGATTTCGCGTTCGATGGCTTCTTGCCAGGTTTGGAGGGTCTGGTCTCCGATCTGCAGAGTTTCGACCACGTGAAAATCCTGCTCGCACTCATTTCTCGAATTTCCGATCCATTCCTTGAGCGGAGTTTTCAGTTCGCCAACAGTCTTGGCGATTGCCTGCAAGAAACGCACTTTGATGCGCAACCGGAGAGACGAACTTCCCGTCGCGAGACATTCGGTTTGCATGAACCAGTTGTCGGCGCCGCTTTGCAGTTCGCTGTAGGCTTTGGGATAGACCACGCCGAAATTCCAGCGCTGGCGATTTTTGACCGACGAGGGGCGGTAGGGATACAGCATGTATCCTTCGTAAAGGACCGCGTTGGCGATGTCTCGGACCAGTTTCTCGTTCACGGTTGCACCGTTTCTTCGGTGGCGGCCAGCACGCGCTCGATCGCCTGCTCCCAGGTGGGGATGCCGTGGCGTACTTTGTATTGGTAGAGCTTATCGAATACGTCGCGCCGCAAGTAAAGCCACGCGCTGTTTGGGTAATATTGATCGATCAAATCCTTCCAGGTTTTCAGCGGCAGCTTGAACTTGGCTTCCTTCTCCCAGGAAATCGGGGCCACCTGGAGGTGCTCCTGGTCGTCGGCATAAAAAACGGTGCCGCTGAAAAGGAAATTGAGCGGCAGATCACCGCTGGACAAGCCGTGAAAATATTTGGTGGCCGCGACATTGAAGTCGAAAGTGCATGGCACCTGCATTTCGACCAAGGTTTCTTTGGCAAAGCTCGGGACCACCACGGTCGCATGGGTCCACAACAAACTACGCAGAGTTTTGGCCCAGCGATCCGGCTCGCCAAATAAATCCTGGAGCTTGGCTTGCTCTTCAGGAGTGTAATGACGGCGCGTTACATCGATTTGAATTTGCGCGCGAAGGACCACGGTGTGGATAGCCGGTTCCGGGCCGGCGTTCGCGACGCGCAGATTGAAAGCAAGCAGGGGCGACGCGCCAAAGGGCACGGCCTGGGCACCTTCCACTTTGAAATTCAGATCAGGCATGTGCTTTCCTGCTGGAATTCTCGGCTCGTTCGTTCAAGCTTGTGAAGAATTTTCCGACCTCGCGCCATACTTCCGTTCCGCCAGACAAACCATGCCAGTGCAAGCGAATCAACCCAACGAGCTTGTAACATTCGTCGATGGGCACGACGAAATATTGCGCTGCCGCGCCGCGGCCGACACCCACGCGGTTGGCGACGAGCGCTTCCACTTCAGGCTCCATCTCCTGCAACTGCGGATTCTCGG
>Ga0302306_10002124_pt1 | contig 10316 bp, 11 predicted proteins | sample III_Palsa_E3_1_FD_198761 | JGI IMG/M metagenome (GOLD analysis project Ga0302306, IMG submission 198761) | Peat permafrost microbial communities from Stordalen Mire near Abisko, Sweden - III_Palsa_E3_1 | ecosystem: Environmental > Terrestrial > Soil > Palsa > Peat permafrost | place: Sweden...
TAACCAAACGCTGGACAGGATATATAATGAGTACGACGCCAAAAAGGGCATTCCGCGCGCTGTTTTTAACGCGGATATGGTTAGGCGGTACGGCGATCCTTTTCCATCGGCTAAACCGATAGCTCCGGCTGTTGCTAAACCAGTAGCTGCAACCCAGCCGCCTGCTACGCCTGTTCAGGCGGCAGCCACCGATTCAGCAAAAGCAATTATAAAAGCCGAAGTGAGCAATGACAAAAGCCTCAACAGCCAGTACCAGTATTTATTAACCAAGGTTTACAACTACCAGCAGCCTTTGATAGGCGCGTTCCATAAAAATGTGATGGATACCTTAAACCAGGCACGTTTGGCTTTAAAAAATGCCGATGATAAGCTGGCAGAGCAATCAAAAACTGTTGACAGCCTGCAAACCGTAGCCAAATCGGCTGATGCAACGCTTTCTGAATCGAACAATAAGCTGAACGAGATCAGTTTGCTGGGTATACCGATGGCAAAATCAACCTATAACCTCATTATGTGGGGGCTAGTGATCATATTTGGTGTGATAGCTGTTGTAGTTATTGGCCGCTCGGGCGCGAATACGCGTGAAGCCAAATACCGCACCCAATTGTATAACGAATTGGAAGAAGAATATAAAAACTACAAGGTAAAAGCCAACGAAAAGGAAAAGAAACTGGCAAGAGAGCTGCAAACCGAGCGGAACAGGCTGGATGATTTGCTGGGCGAGAAGTAAAGCCCCCTAACCCCCTGAAGGGGGAACAATAAAACTATTAATGAACGCGTATTTGTTTGGATGGAACCCGGTTAAGTTTAAGTGGGATGATATTGATGACGATATTAAACAACTATCCGAAACCGGAAATTTGGAAGATAACTGGAGCGTTGCCAGCCATAAAACCATTAAACCAGGCGACAGGGCGTATATTGCAAGGGTTGGCTTGGAGCCGAAGGGGATATTTGCCTCGGGGTATGTTGCATCCGAACCATATATCGCCTTTCGTAAGGGCAGGCATTATCACCGGATTACTATTAAAATAGATGTGCTGCTCAACCCGGATAAACAACCGATCCTATCCCTGGATATATTGAAAACAGGTAACCTTGCCGCCCAAACCTGGACGCCGCAGGCATCGGGCATATCCATAAGGCCGCAACTGGCGGATGAACTGGAGGGCGTTTGGCTGGATTTTTTGGATACGGGTGGGTGATTGTTTATTTCCCGCGTCATTGCGGTACGAAGCAATCTCTACATAAGCAAATCGAATATGCTCAGTCAAGGCCACCCTATCCGCTTTGTAAAGCATAGAGATTGCTTCGTACCGCAATGACGATTTAATATTTTAATAACCATCATGCAAAACAACCTGCAACAGCTTTACGGCAATATTGATATTTATTTGTTCGACCAATTGCTGAAAGGCAGGTTTGATGATTGCCAGAAGATAATTGACATTGGCTGTGGCGGCGGCCGCAACCTGCCTTACTTTTTGCAGAACGGTTACGAGGTTTATGGGATAGACCCTAATACGGAAGCAATTGACTATGTAAGGCAATTATCGGCCACATTGGCACCAAACAACCCGGTGAGCAACTTTGTGGTTACCGCTGCCGAAGAACTCCCCTACCCCGATAAGCATTTCGACTTAGCCATTTGCAGCGCGGTTTTGCATTTCGCCCGCAGCCATGCTCACTTTGATGCTATGCTGCGCTCGGTTTGGCGGGTAATTAAACCGGGAGGGTATCTATTTGTCCGTTTGGCATCGGATATTGGTATTGAGAATTTAGTAGTGCCGCTCGGCGATGGGGTTTACCTGCTGCCCGATGGCAGTACCCGCTACCTGGTGAACCAGGAATTATTGCTGCGCTATACCGCTGAACTTGGCGCTGAATTATTTGAGCCGATAAAAACCACCAATGTGCAAAATTTGAGGTGTATGACTACCTGGTGTGTAAGCCCCCTGACCGCGTGCCGCCTTAGCTTTAGCGGTGGCGCAAGGGTGAACTTTTGATTAGCATAATATTGTGTAACTACCGCCGCTGTTAATCGAATACTGCTCCGCGTTAGTGATAGCAGCGGATACCGGCCCGCGCCTAATGCCTGTTCGCGTATGAGCGGAGAGCACGGCCGAAGGCAACGCCCAAAGTATTGCTGTTGCAGGCCCAGGTAAGCTATTACACAAACTCTTAACACAAGTAGTGCGAACACCTATCTACATAATCAAAACAACTCATCTGCTCGCTTGTTTTAACCTATATAAAACATACAGCGATGGTAATTTTAAAGATAGGCACAGGAAGTAAAGAGCGCGAGGTAGAGATTGTGAACGAAAAGGGAATTTGGGAAAATGGCAATTACCATGTGTTCTCTTCGGGGTTTTTGGATGGTGGCAACATTGCTCCCGAGCCTCACGACATCAGCAGCGCGAGTTTCCTGGGAGAGCTAAACATAAATAAGGAAAAGGAAAGATGGGATTATAAAGGCGACAAGCTAAACGCTGACGAGCAAAAACAGGTAGCCGAATTTATTATGGATTACCAGGCACCTGATGGCGTGTATTAAACCTACAGACCATTTCTACCGTAAATTATTAAAGCTATATGGAATTTCAACCGGGTGATTTTGTAGAAACGCCAAAAGGCAAGGGCTACGTTAATGAAATTATAGGCGATGAAATTGTAGTCGACCTGATAGATGGCGATGACCGTCGCGAGGTATTTGAAGCGGATCAGATCAGTTTGTTGTTAGATGAATGATCTTGTTAATATACGATAGTAGCCTTTTTTGCCACAATATAGCCCTTTATATGCAGCTCAAATAAAAAGTTTTTATAAAGGTTGGTATTAAAAGGAACTATCTTATCATCAGTTTCGCCGTGTTCCAGTATCATAAATTGCAATCCGATAGCGTAGCTGGCCGCAGGTAATTTTATCTGTTTGGTATAAGCCCGTACCGCTGCTACCACCGCTGAGTCGCAATCGCTATCCAGGTGCTTCACAAAATAAACATTGCTGATCTTTTGGGCATCATTTAAGGTAAAGCCGATCACCATTTTCCCCTGAACATAATTTTCGCGGGAAACGGCAGGGAATCTTATATTTTTTTCCAAATAGGTTTTAAATGCCTCAGTTGTTGAATCGGCTTTAATGGGTATGGTTTGGGCATATGCTGCCGAGCAAAAAAACATTATTGTAATAGATAAATATATAATTTTCATAATATCCTTATACTCAAATATTGACTAAAGGTATTTAAATAACATTGATATTTACCCAACAAAAAAGCCATCCGTAAAAACGAATGGCTCTCTAATAATTATCTTGATCCTTAAATCTCGACTCTTGTTTGCTGTACCTTCCGGTACTATCACACTTTAATTTCAACTTCAACGCCGCTGGGCAATTCAAGCTTCATCAGCGCGTCAACAGTTTTTGAGTTTGAACTGTAGATATCCAATAAACGCTTGTAAGAGCATAACTGGAATTGCTCGCGCGCTTTTTTGTTAACGTGCGGTGAACGCAATACTGTAAAGATTTTCTTTTCAGTTGGTAAGGGAAGTGGTCCGCTTACAACAGCACCCGTAGGTTTTACTGTTTTTACGATTTTTTCAGCTGATTTATCAACCAGGTTGTAATCGTACGATTTTAGTTTGATTCTGATCCTTTGGCTCATTTTGTTTTTGTTTTTTGGTGATCTCACCGTCCCGATAGCTATCGGGATTTGATGATTCCACCGATTTTTAATTGGCCACCCTAAGAGCTATTTATTAGGTGTAACCGTTATTTATTTATTTGAAGATTCGGTAATTTGAAGATTTGAAAATTAAACATCTTCAAATTTTCAAATCACCAAATCGCCTAATTATTTACGCGTTTGCTGCAGCTCTTTTACCTTTTGCTTTAGCTACTACTTCTTCCTGTACGTTACGTGGTGCTTCAGCATAGTGATCAAACTCCATGGTTGAAGTTGCACGGCCCGAAGTAATGGTACGTAACTGGGTTACATAACCAAACATTTCTGATAGTGGTACAGTTGCTTTAATAACCTGCGCGCCGGCACGTGAATCCATACCCAAAAGCTGGCCACGACGACGGTTCATATCACCGATAACATCACCCATGTTTTCTTCAGGGGTAAGGATCTCGATTTTCATGATCGGCTCTAACAATACAGGTTTACATTTTGGCAATGCCTCGCGGTAAGCCGAACGTGCCGCGATCTCGAAAGATAGCGCGTCTGAATCGACCGCGTGGAACGAACCATCAATTAAACGAACTTTTAAGTTGGTTAACGGATAGCCTGCCAATACACCATTTGCCATTGCGGCCGCGAAGCCTTTTTCAACAGATGGGATAAACTCACGTGGGATTGAACCACCGGTAATTTCGTTCACAAACTGTAAACCATCTTTACCTTCGTCGTTTGGCGACACGATAATTTGTATATCGGCAAATTTACCACGACCACCGGTTTGTTTCTTATAAGTTTCGCGGTGCTGTACAGTACCGGTAATAGCTTCTTTGTAAGCAACTTGTGGCGCGCCCTGGTTAACCTCAACCTTAAACTCACGTTTTAAACGGTCCATAATAATATCCAGGTGAAGCTCGCCCATACCTGAAATTACAGTCTGGCCGGTTTCTTCGTCGGTATTTACACGGAAGGTTGGATCTTCTTCAGATAATTTACCCAGAGCCATACCTAATTTATCTACGTCGGCCTGTGTTTTAGGCTCGATAGCTAAACCAATAACCGGTTCAGGGAAATTCATTGATTCCAACACGATAGGGTGTTTCTCATCGCAAAGCGTATCGCCTGTTTTGATATCCTTAAAACCAACTACCGCTGCAATATCACCTGCCCCAACATTAGGGATAGGGTTTTGCTTGTTGGCGTGCATTTGGAATATACGTGATATACGCTCCTTGTTTTCCGACCGCATGTTATATACATACGATCCTGCTTCCAGATTACCAGAGTATACGCGGATAAAGCACAAACGGCCCACGAATGGATCGGTAGCGATCTTGAACGCCAGTGCAGCGAATGGTTCTTTTTCTGATGGCTGGCGGATAATTTCTTCGCCGGTATCAGGGTTAGTACCAACAATACCTTCAACGTCCATTGGCGAAGGCAACAATTCCATCACATAATCAAGCATGGTTTGTACACCCTTGTTTTTGAATGACGAACCGCAAACCATAGGAACTATCTTGGCATCTAAAACTGCCTTGCGTAAAGCGTCAAGCACTTCGCGTTCGGTGATAGTTTCAGGAGCGTCGAAAAATTTCTCCATCAGGCTTTCATCATAATCAGCTACAGATTCAAGCAGTTTTTCTCTCCACTCGGTAGCTTCTTCGATCATATCCTCCGGGATAGGCACTTCGGTAAAGGTCATCCCTTTATCATGCTCATTCCAAACAATACCTTTCCAGTTAATTAAATCAACAACACCTTTAAAATGCTCTTCGGCACCTATTGGTAATTGTAATGGAACAGCGTTGCTGCCTAACATGCTTTTTACCTGTTTTACAACATTCAAAAAGTCGGCACCAGAGCGGTCCATTTTATTTACGAAGCCTATACGGGCAACGTTATAGTTGTTGGCAAGCCTCCAGTTAGTTTCAGATTGTGGCTCAACACCATCAACCGCGCTAAACAGGAACACTAAACCATCCAATACGCGCAGCGAGCGGTTTACCTCAACGGTAAAATCCACGTGGCCCGGTGTATCAATAATGTTTATGTGGTAGTTGTGGCCACGGTATTTCCAGCCTACGGTTGTAGCAGCCGAAGTAATGGTGATACCACGCTCCTGCTCCTGTGCCATCCAGTCCATGGTAGCGGCGCCTTCGTGTACCTCACCAATCTTATGGCTTACGCCAGAGTAGTAAAGGATACGCTCCGTAGTAGTGGTTTTACCAGCATCAATGTGAGCGGCAATACCTATGTTTCTTGTATATTTGAGATCTCTTGACATGCTAATTATTGATTTATTGAATTATTGAATTAGTGATTGATTTAATTGAATCCACTAATTATTTATCCACTGTGTTTATTAAGTGAACCGGCGAAATAATGAATTATTGATTAGGATAACATTACCAAATCAATAATTCACTAATTCAATAATTCATTAATTAAAATCTGAAGTGCGAGAACGCTTTGTTGGCTTCGGCCATTTTGTGCGTATCTTCTTTCTTCTTCACTGCTGCACCTTCACCTTTAGCTGCTGATATGATCTCGCCTGCTAATTTCTCCATCATGGTTTTTTCACCACGACGACGGGCATAGCTTATCAGCCATTTCATACCCAAAGCTATTTTACGCTCCGGACGAACTTCTGTTGGTACCTGGAAGTTAGCACCACCTACACGGCGGCTTTTAACTTCAACGGCAGGCATTACATTGTTTAAAGCCTTTTTCCAGGTTTCTAAACCACTTTCGTTGGTTTTCTTTTCAACAATATCAACTGCATTATAAAATATAGAGTACGCGGTAGATTTTTTACCATCGTACATCATGTTATTTACGAACCTTGTTACCATGGTATCATTGAACCTTGGATCAGGAAGGATAATTCTCTTTTTTGGTTTTGACTTTCTCATTGCTATCTATCCTCCTTAGTTATTTCTTTTTCTTAGCTGGTGCACCTTTTGTAGGAGCAGCTACCTGTCCTGGTTTAGGGCGTTTGGTACCATATTTACTACGACGCTGGTTACGGCCGGCAACACCTGATGTATCTAACGCGCCACGGATGATGTGGTAACGTACACCCGGTAAGTCCTTAACACGACCACCGCGAATCAATACAATAGAGTGTTCCTGCAAATTGTGACCTTCACCAGGGATATAAGCGTTCACTTCTTTTCCGTTGGTTAAGCGCACACGTGCAACTTTACGCATTGCTGAGTTTGGTTTTTTAGGGGTAGTGGTATACACGCGAGTGCATACTCCTCTTCGCTGTGGACAGCTGTCCAACGCTGGTGACTTACTCTTGTCAACCAGAGCTACTCTACCTTTTCTAACTAATTGCTGAATAGTAGGCATTTTTCCTTTTTTGTAATTACAGTTTTATCCTTATTTTAAGGACTGCAAAGGTAGGCACTATTTTTTTAATTTTCAATAGGGTTGGTGATATTTCTTTATTGAGGGTGAAGTAGTTGTTGTTTGAACCTTGATTTGCGGGATTTAAGGATTTACCTGATTATTGCAAGGTTGTCTGAACTATGATTCGCGGGATTTGAAGATTTGCCTGATTATTATTTAAAAATGGCGATGAAAAAATCAAGAAATCCTATAATCGAGAAAATCATGGTTCAGATAATGAATGTTTCCGCAAACCGTTACCGCACGGGCGGCCCCGGCGTAGCGCCCGGCTGAGGCTGCTGCAGGAGGCCATTTCGTGGCGCGCAACTTTGAAATAACATTACCGAAGTAAGTATAAGCAAAACGATGATTGTTATTTTCTTTTTCATGCCAGGTTATTTACCTGTACAATAACTAACTGCAGTTAATTGTTTTTAAGTTATTAAACCCTGGGGGAGTTAATGTTGATATGATCTGTAAAGATTGCTTTATGTTTAAAATAATTGTTCAGATCTTAATATCTCCAATATATCATCCTTATCAATATACGACTCTTCCGATTTATCATATATCGTGATTAAATAAATGTCGGTTGATTCTGCGTTCTCCTCAATAACATAGGTAATTACCCGAAAACCGCCGCTTTTGCCCTTTCCTTTTGATTCGTCGGCAAGCCGTACTTTGTAAATATTCGAGCCATAACTATTTCCCATTTTGGGGTTAATAATTAAATCATGCTCAAGCCTTTTTTAAACTACTCTGAAGCGTGTGGTATTTTTTTAAAAGCCTTTTAGCCTTTTTCAAGAAGAATGCGGTAAGGCGTACATTATTCGCCATCGAAAAGATCGGACATTGAATAAGACTTGCCTTTGCCTTCGCGAATTTCCTTTACCTCTTTTAACCCGGCTTTTATCTCATTTAAAAGTCGTGTTTTTTTAGCTGCCTGTTTATCCGAGGTTACAGAAATAACCTCGCCACCAAGTTCTTTAACAATGGCTGATAACTTGCCTTTTGCCTTCCCCGGAACTTGTATGGTCATTGTGGTGATATAACCCAAAGATACTTTTTAATTAATATTTAAACCATACTTTACCAAGCGCAAATCAAAATTGCTTATTCTTCAAAATCAACGAAATCAGTGATCAACGATCGCCTGTCAACAAAAAGAGCCCCGGTATTAACCGGAGCCCTTTACACACACTCACTCATCCTCAAAAAACCCTCTTTTAATTAATAACCGCGATAGTAATGATGCGGATGGCCGTAACCATACCCAACATAGCAACCTGAAGTTACCGATACTACAAAGGCCATTATTATAAGTGCTAAAGCAAAAAATCTCTTTTTCATGATCGTAATTTTTAATGTCAACACCCTCAATAGCGGGTATTTGTAGGTTTGATACTTTTAAATTAAAAAGGATTAATGCCGGTATAAAATATTTGTAGAATGCATTATAAACAGGGCCAATAGTAACAAAGCCTTTAACTTTTATAGCTAAAGGCTTTATTTAATTACGGTGCAGGGTGCCCCCCCGGTGGCGGTGGTGGCCTCATGTGGTGCATTGGGGCACAACCACTGCTTAATACGGCAAACATTGCTGCAAGCAGTACCATGCTGATGAATCTTTTTTTCATGATAGTGATGTTTTACTCTTATAATATGAATTAGCGTCTATTTGTTTTAATGCAGGCTATGAGTTATTTAACTATTTATAATGCCGCCTGCCATATTCCCGGATTGATTATAAAAGTTTATATTCGGGCATCAAAAAAACCGGTATCATGAAAAAAATTGCCTTTTTACTTATTCCGCTTGCCTTGTTGATGGGCTGCAAGCAAAAACCTGTCGCCGGCGGCGATAAATTATCCGGCGATGCCGCCTTTCAAAAGTTCTCGGACGATTACCTGGCGGGCTATTTTGCCTGGCGCCCTGGCCTGGCGGTTACGCTCGGCTTTCACCAGTACGATGGTAAATTCACCTCGCTGAGCAAGGCATCCATAGCTACCGAACTGGCGCGTTTACAAAAATTCGACGACCAGATGGATAATGCCGATACCGCCTCGTTCAGCAAACCAACATTTTATGATTTTCGCATACTGCATTCGGCTATTAAGCAGGAGATCTTCAGCTTTGAGGATATGGCCGAGTTTACCAAAAACCCCATGACCTACGCCGGGGCCTTTGATGTGAGCGTTTATGTAAAACGTGATTTCGCGCCGCTTGCTGATCGTTTAAAATCCATCATCGCCATTGAGAAGCTGGCGCCGCAGTTATATGCCGATGCCAAGTTGAATTTGAATGATTCGCTACCCAAACCTTACGTAGAAACCGCTATACAGGTGGCGCAGGGCGCGGCGGATTTTTTAAACGGCGACCTGAAAATTGCTTTAAAGGATGTGAAGGATGATACCTTAATGACGGCCTTTACCGCCGCCAACAAAGCCGCCGTTGATGCCATAACCGGTTACGCCACCTGGCTGCAACAGGTAAAACTGCCCAAAGCCAATAACAACTACGCCCTGGGCGAAGCCAGCTACCGCAAAATGCTGCTATATAACGAGGACATTACCATGAGCCCCGATAGCATATTGGCCATGGGCCTGGCCGAGTTAAAAAAGGAGCAGATTACCTTTAACGCGGCGGCCAAAACCATCAACCCCAATAAAAAACCGATTGATGTTTACCACGACCTGCAAAAGGAACACCCTACTGCCGAAAACCTGATACCCGAGGCCAAAAAGAACCTGGAAAAGATAAGGCAGTTTTTAATAGATAAGAACATTGTTACCATACCATCCGAAGTGCGGGTGCAGGTAAAGGAAACGCCGCAATTCGCGCGGGCCACCAGCACGGCATCAATGGATGTGGCCGGGCCGTTTGAAACCAAGGCAACGGAATCGTACTATTACATTACGCCTGTGGACCCTACCTGGACGGCCAAGCAAAAGGAGGACTGGCTATCGCAATTTGATTATTACACTACCGATAATATTACCATACACGAGTGTTATCCCGGCCATTACGTGCAGTTTTTGCACCTGAACGCCTCGGCAGCCACCAAGGTGGAGAAGATATTTGGCAGCTACGCCTATATTGAGGGCTGGGCGCATTACTGCGAAAAAATGATGGCCGATGAAGGTTACGGCCATAACGGCGATACGATAGTAGCCGCCAAATACCGGCTGGCACAATCGGGTGATGCCTTGCTGAGGCTTTGCCGCCTGTGCGTATC
>Ga0302306_10002125_pt1 | contig 10315 bp, 7 predicted proteins | sample III_Palsa_E3_1_FD_198761 | JGI IMG/M metagenome (GOLD analysis project Ga0302306, IMG submission 198761) | Peat permafrost microbial communities from Stordalen Mire near Abisko, Sweden - III_Palsa_E3_1 | ecosystem: Environmental > Terrestrial > Soil > Palsa > Peat permafrost | place: Sweden...
AGCCGAAGCGCGGAAACCAGTCACTGTTGATAAAGGTGCCGTTGTCCACCACCCGGGTATCGTCAGGCGTATTGCGGAAGCCACGGCTGCGGTACTGCAGCACGAAATCGAAATCCATTGACGCGCCGGGCGCGAGCGGCTGCCGCAATCGGTAGATGGTGTAGCCAAGTACCCGGTCGTCGCTGACCACCTCGTGCGGAGCAAACTGCACGGACACCAGCTTCATGTTGTCGACCGCCAGCCGCATATGCAGGTCGCTGATCGGCTTGCCGGTCTTGTTGACCAGCACATAGTGCCCACGCACGTCGAAACGATGCTCGTGTGGATAGATATCCACATCGGCTTTCACGTCCGTGATTTTCGGCTGCGGCAGATCCTTGTACTGGCGGTACAGCTTTTCGTAATCCGCCTTCTGCTGCTTCGCGAGGTCGCTGGGGATATAGCGATTGATCACATTGGTGTTGTAGAAAACCCAGCTGCCCAGCACCACGAAGCCCGCGAGCGATACTGCCAGAAGCGCGCGCGAAGGTCCGCGGAAACGTGCTCGTGCGATCTTCGTGCGTTCCTTCCAGCCCTTCGCGTTGCCGCGTGACCAATACAGCGCAGCGATGACCAGAAGGGCAGCCGCGAGACAAGCCCAGTAGGCACTGAACCACAGATGCGCGGCGAGGAAATGGCCATAACCATTCATATCCGAATACGGCGTGGCCGGCGCGCTGCCGTAGTTGTAAAGATGATGATCGAAATGCAGTTGGCTCAGTGCGATCCCGCTGATGAAATAGATCACGATCAGCAGATAGCCGAGAAACTTGTTGTTTGCGATCACTTGCAGGAACAGCGCCAGCGCGGCGATCAGCGTGAATTGCAATGTGGCCAGCGCAATGTCGGACAGATACAGCCCGGCCTCGATGTGATGATAGCCACGCCATAGTTGATACATCGCGCACTCGACGCTACCGGCCAGCAGGAACAGCACGATCACGGAGGTGATCGCTGTGAGCTTGCTCAGCAACGGGATCCAGTCAGGCAGTGGAAACGCATCCATCACCTCGCTGATGCGGCCGCTGCGTTCGCGCCAGACCAGCTCGCCAGCGTAGAACGCAACGATGATGTACAGCAGGAATTTGTAGCTGCCGTCCATCGCCTCTGTCATCAGGTGGGTGACTGGATACACCTTGGTGCCGAAGAGCTCGTTGGAAAGCATCACGTCGCTGCCGAGATTCATCAGGCCGAACGCGAGCATGACCATAAACGCCACGCCGCCCAGGACGCCGCGTGTGTCGAACCAGGCGAGCTTCAGGAATTGCGTCCAGCGTGCCGCGCCATCGGTGCGCAGCACAACAGGCGGCAACACGTTCGTTCGATTTGTGGACGTGACCTGCTGCACTTCGCTGACCCTGCGCCGCCTACGCCACAGGCGCAGACCTTCGTGATCGGGACGAAAGAACGCCAACGTGGTCGCGATCATCGCCCCACCGATGGCGATCCAGATCACCCGGTTGGCAAGCAGGACACCAGCGATCTCGGGCAGTCGCGTGTTGCGATCCTGTGCCGACCAGTAGCGCGTGGCCACCTGGAACGCGTTCAGGCCGAACGGATCGATCAAGGCACCCAGCGTGAGATGTTCCAGATTGCGAACGCCGGTGGCCACGACCGCGATTTGCCAGAGCACGAAAAATGCGATCACGCCGATGTACGTCGCAAGCATCGAACGCGTCAGCGTGGCGAGCAGAAACAGGAAGGCCGAGAGGAAAAACAGGTTCGGCAGCACGAATACGCCAAATGCGTACACGTAGGCGCCCAACGAAGTCGGTCCCAATCGTGCGGGCTCGACCCATGGCATCAGCGCACCCATCAGGATGGCGATCGCGACGACGACCAGCACGCCGATCGAGGCCAGGTAACCGGCGGCGAAACGGCCGCCAAGATAGGCCTTGCGCGAAAGCGGCGTGGCGAAGAACAGTTCCGCCGTACCGGCATCGAAATCGCGCAACGCGGCACCGGCGACGAACACCGTGATCAGAAACATGCCGAGCAAAGTAAACGCGATCAGCCACTGCGTAATGACGTAAGGCGCGTTGCGATGGACGTTGCCGATGCCACCGCCGATCTGCACGCTGTCCGAACCGGCGGCAGCGAAAGCGAGCGCGGCAAACGCCAGCGCGATCATCCAGAACAGCGGGCTCTTGAGCTGCTGGCGCAACTCGAAACTGAAGATTTCCCTGAACATGCGAGTCATGGCTCAGGCCGCCCGTGAGGTCGCGGCCTGACGCCGCAGCTGGCCAAAATAAACATCCTCCAGATCAGGCGCGATCATCTCGAAACCTTCCTCTGGTTTGACGTCAGACAACACGTGGACGATGGTCTTGCCGCCGGCCAGACGCGTGGACAACACGGTGAACTGTTGCTTGTAATTTTCGATCGCCGCATTCGCCACGCTGCGCCGCCACACGCGGCCATCCAGCGTATGGATCGCCTCGACCGGTTCGCCGCTGAGCAACACCTGACCCTGTGCAATCATCGCCATGCGCGGGCACAGGTCGGTTACGTCCTCCACGATGTGCGTGGATAGAATCACCACGACCTTCTCGCCGATTTCCGCGAGCAGGTTGAGGAAGCGATTGCGCTCTTCGGGATCGAGGCCAGCGGTCGGCTCGTCGACGATCATCAATGAAGGGTTGCCGATCAGCGCCTGCGCGATGCCGAAGCGCTGGCGCATGCCGCCGGAGAACGTCCCGAGCTTGCGCTTGCGCACGTCCCACAGATTGACCTGCCGCAGCAACGCCTCGACCAGCGTGCGACGTTCGCCGCGGGCGACGACTCCCTTGAGGACCGCGAAATGATCGAGCATCGCCTCCGCGCTCACCTTCGGATAGACGCCGAATTCCTGCGGCAGGTAACCGAGCGTGCGTCGTGCGGCTGGTTTGTCCGCGAGCACATCCAGCTCGCCAAGCTTGATGCTGCCGCTGTCCGGGTCCTGCAAGGTCGCGATCGTGCGCATCAACGTGGACTTGCCGGCGCCATTAGGCCCCAGCAATCCGAACATGCCGTTCGGAATGTCCAGGGAAACACCTTTAAGCGCCTGGACGCCGTTGGCGTAGGTCTTGGAGAGTTCGCGGATCTGAAGCATGGCTTGGCGTCCTTGGGCAGGGTGGATGTTGGTGTTATACATAACTACAACACTAACATTCGCCCAGCTAGGGACAATGGGCCGGAAGTCATGTGAGCGCATCTCGGGGACACCCCAGTCCTCCCGAGGCATTTGTCAGAGGCAGCGTGACCATACCGCGCTGATTTACTTGATATTTTCCGGGATCTTGTGCGGTTCGTTGTGCTTCCCGCGATGACCGGAACTCAAAGTAGGTGGCCGGTTCGTTCGGCAGAATCTGCGTAGCTGAGGGAGCGCCAAGCACAGAATTTCGTCGAACGTTGTCTGCTTTCGACGTGGTGCAGGTATCCCAAAAGACGAATGTGTTTCGGGGCTGCCAGCGCTTGCGGCACACTGGCCGCGCGTTCGCCATCGAAGGGGGAAGTCATGGCCACTGAAAAAGCGATCACGGCCTTCGGCTCGCGCATCTACGGCCTGGGCGTAGTGGCATTGGCCATGGTCTGCCTTGCATGGGGCAGCTTCGACCCGGGACAGCCGGTGCCCAAGGACTTTCCCGGGCGCATCGTTCTGGCGTATGCCGCCGCTGTGTTCATGCTCGTTGCAGGGGCGGTCATCGAGTGGCGCCGGACCGCGGCCTGGGGCGCCGCAGTACTCGCGGCCTACTACGCGTTCATTGTCGTCGTCTTGATGAACGGCCGCATTGTGCTCGCACATTACGCCGAGTACGGATCCTATAGCGGCGCCGCCGAACAGCTCGCGATCGCCGCGGGCGGCTTGATCGTCTACGCCGCCAGCGCCAGCAGGATCGATGCAGCCCAGGCCGCACGCCTTACACACGTCGGCCAACTGACGTTTGCGGTGTGTGCGCTGTTATTCGGCGGCGCGCATTTTTTCTATATGAACCTGACCGCGCCGCTGGTCCCTCATTGGCTGCCGCCTTCGCAAGAGTTCTGGGCTTATGCGACGGGGTTTGCCCATATCGCGGCCGGCATTGCGATCCTGACAGGCGTGCAGGCACGTCTCGCCGCCGTCCTGCTCACCATCATGTATGCGTCCTTTACTCCATTGGTGCACCTGCCGATGCTCCTGGCCGATCCATCCAGCCATTGGATCTGGTCCGAGAACGCCTTGAATCTCACCCTGGTCGGTGCCGCCTGGGTGGTGGCGGACTCACTGCAGGGGTCGACGAAGCACTAGTGTAGCGAATCCAAAGCATGGTCCGCCTGGCACCCTGCTAGCCTGCGCTTCGGACTCCAGGCGGTCATAAGTTCGACAGCCAGGGTCCCTCATCGAATGGGATACTCGATATAAACCATCGGCACAAAAACATGGATCGTCGACTAAATATCTAATGGTTCATACCGTCCGGCTGGTGAGATGGCTCGCCCTTGTTTGCTTGCTAGTCACAGCTGGACGTTGGCCCCTTAGCCGGTCCCATCAAGAAGTCCGATTTCATGGACGAAATTAAGGGCGTGAACATTATGAGGAAGACGACAGCTAGCAACATTGCCTTGGGCCTCGCCGTTATCGGGTGGGCGATGTCTTACTTGGGGTTGTTCGCCCACCTTGGAGATCCGAACCCAAAAGTCCCTCATGAAGTAATAGATACGGAAAATCACTTCTATTGGGCGATCTTCTTTGCAGGAACAATCTTGGTAGTTGGCTCCGCGTGGCTCGCTGGATTTGGATATTCGGATGCGAAGATTAGATCGCTCGTTACAGCAACAATGACCATCGTTCCGCTCGTAGCGTTTGGAGTCTGGATGGCCATTGGTTCATAGCAGGCGGGGCTTGGAGACACACACGCAATGTCCGCTTCACCCGAGGTGGACGTCATACGAACCGCGATAAGCGGTATATTTGAAAGTAGCTAGTTTCGTTTCGCTGATCATTTCCGCAAAGACATTCTGCGGCCATCGCAAACAGGGAGGGGTGATGAGGATGTTGCGTATTTTCTGCCTTGGCATAAGCATTTTGCTCGCGGGCCAGGCTTGGGCTGACGACTGCCGTTTGAAGAATTACGGCACGCTGCCGGTAGAAATGGTCGGCAGTCAGGCCACGACCATGGTGAAGATCAATGGAAACAACACGCGATTCATTCTCGACACAGGGGCTTTCTTCAACACCATGTCGAGTGCCAACGCGTCATCGCTTGGACTCAGGCTGCAATCTGTGCCAGATGGTTTTCGCATCAGTGGTGTTGGAGGCTCCGCGAGTATCCAGCAAGCGCATGTCAAGGAATTCGGCATCCTCGATGCGACGCTGAAGAATGTGGATTTCATTGTCGGCGGTACCGATATCGGCAATGGATTGCTTGGCGCCAACCTGCTTGATTTCGCGGATCTGGAAATCGATCTCGCACATGGCAAGTTAACGCTGTTCAAAGCGGATCACTGCGATACAACGTCGCTGGCGTATTGGGTAAAGGATGGCAAGTACAACGTCGCCGATATCGAACCATCCGACAACCCATACGACCGACGCACTTTTCTCACGGTGACGATAAATGGCAAGAAGGTGCGAGCGGTGCTCGACTCGGGGGCGGCAGCCACGGTACTAAGTCGTGATGGCGCCGAGCGAGCCGGCATCAACTTGAATGGGCCCGACGTCAGGGCTGGAAGTATCAGCATCGGCGTCGGTGCCAGGCCGGTCAGGACATGGACAGTGAATATCGATACGTTCTCGGTCGGTTCGGAAACGATCCAGCATAGTCAGATGCAGGTCATTGACGGAAAAATTGGCGACGATACCGACATGCTGCTCGGCGTGGATTTTATCCTTGCCCATCATATGCTCATCGCCAACAGCAAGAAAAAAGCCTATTTCACCTATAACGGCGGACGCGTATTTACGTTCGCCAGCGCGCCAGACGGCGGTGATAAGCCTGACACCAGCGCAGCTACGGACGATAACGGTGCAGCGCCCAAGACCGCTGAAGATTACGCTTTATCAGGCCAGGCGCACTTGTCCCGCGGTGAACCAAAGGCGGCCGTAAGTGATCTGGACGCGGCAATCCGTTTGGCGCCCGATCAAGCCGCCTTCTATGTCGCCCGCGCGAGGGCACACGAGGCCGACAAACAGTCCGATGCCGCGCTCGCCGATCTGGACAAGTCCTTGAGTCTTGATCCGAAAAACGTCGATGCGCTGGTGATGCGGGGCGAGCTTCGCTTCGCGCACAAGGACACCGCGGGCGCCGTATCCGATGCCGCGGCGGCAAGCGCTGTGGCGGCTGCGGGTTCGACGCAGGCGCGTTCGATCGCCACCCTCTACGTCGAACTCGATCAACCCGCCGCCGCATTACCGATGCTCGATGACTGGATTCGCCTGCATAACAACGACGCGATGCTTGGCGCCGTCCTCAATGAGCGCTGTTGGGCGCGCGGCCTGAGCAACCAGATGCTTGATGATGCATTGAAGGATTGCCGCAAGGCGATCCGGCGCGATGGTGAAAACCCAGCTTATCTCGACAGTCTTGGCATGGTCGAGTTGCGACTGGGAAATTATCCCGAGTCGATCAAAGCCTACGAGCAGGCCGTCGCGCAAAAGCCGCGTTCCGCGTGGTCGCGCTATGGCCTGGGCCTGGCAAAAATCCGTAGCGGCCAGACTGACGCAGGTAATGCCGAACTGGTTGCCGCGCGCACGATCGATCCGCAAATCGATACGCGCGCCGCCAAGTACGGCTTGGTCGCGGCGAGGCCGTAGTCGAGCTGACACGCTGTTGATGGCCGCCACCCAAACCAGGCATTCGCTGTTATGTTGAAGATCGTGACGGGGAACTCATGAAAACACTATTTATCATGCTATCTCTGGCATTCATTGCAATACCGGCTTGGGGACAGAGCCCCGCCTGGTCGCGGACCAACGCCGAGATCTTGTGCGGAAACAACCTACCCGACGTCCGTATCAAGATGTGCACTTCTTTGATCCAGCTTACTGGCGAGGCTGCGCCGCGCTTAGCTGCCATCTACTACAATCGCGACCTTGCCTATTGGCAGAAGAGTCTCAACGACCTGGCTTTTGATGATTTCACAAACGCGATTTATCTCAATCCACGATTTGCATATGCCTATGTCGCACGCGGTGAGATCTACGGCAAGAAAGGTATTTACGACCAAGCCATCGCCGATTACGCCAAGGCGATCGAGCTCAACCCGAATGACGCGCACGTTTACAACAATATCGCGTGGGCCTATCACGAAAAGAATGAAGACGCCCAAGGTTTAGCATATGCCGAGAAGGCCGTGGCGATGGGGCCGCATGACACGCCTACAGCATAGGGACGCGAGGCGCGATCAATGAGAGACTTGGCCAGCGCGACAAGGCCATCGCCGATTACCGTGCGGCGTTGAAGCTCGATCCCAACGATCAGTTAGCGAAGGACGCGCTGGGCCGGCTCGACGTTGCGCCGTAGCAATAACCACGCATGCGACCCGAAGCTGACACTCTGAATGCAGCCAGGTAAATCAAAGGATTGAGAACAATATGGATAGTCATCTGGGCGTGCTGAGAAGGGTTGCCAAGGTTCTAATCTTGGTCGGTCTTGTTGACATCGGCTACATGATCTACTGCGTTGTCAATGGCCGAGGCTATTCATCCAGCCTAAATATCTTTGCCGTGATAGCCGGAATTTTCCTGTGGCGCGGCCATCTTGGCGCTGTCCGAATCGTTAGTCGGTTCGCGGCTTTCATGCTGACCGGGGCCGTTGGGACCCTCATATTTCTGCTCCCAACCCTGCAGCCTGCTGGCCTGTGGCTTCTACAGTTCAAGCTCTATCCGGTCCGAACTATTTCTGGCCTGATAATTGGCGTGGTAATGCTCTGGCTTCTGTTCTGGGTCTACCAGCAGCTTCGCGTCAGCTCCGTCGTTCACGCGCTTGGCAGAGCTGGTCAGCCCACAGCCCCGCCAAGGTCCGCCTTTGCTATCGGTGCAGCGCTTCCGGTACTGATGGCCGTCATTTTTCACTTCGTGCTTGGCGGGGGCGCAAGCTTCAAGGCTATCGAGTTAGCAAAAGCCGAATACGGGGACGAATATCAATATTCCACGAATTCCATCAACTGGTCGGGAAGCCACGTCTCAGCAAGCCTCACCGCTTACAACGAGCATGAGATAAAAACCGTCGCAGTCGAATGGTCAAATTAAGCCTCGGACGATCTCCCCGACCGGTATGGATATTCCGCTCCGCCTTGAACGACACTGCGCATGCCCGACAGGGTCAATAGCTTGCTTGCGGTACTTACATGAAGCCGCTCATCCGCTTGCTCCAGTTACCGGTGTCTTTGCCTGCGTCTGGCGCGACTTCGGAATCGCTGGCACCTGCCTTATTGCGACCTGACTTAGCCCCACAGTCCTCGCAATCGGCCTAAGTAATCGGTGCCCTGGCTACGCCCAGAAGCATGGCTGGCGGATGCCGGAGGAAATCGATGTAGTGGTCGACGATGCAGCGGTCGATCCGCCAGGCTGGTCGCTTAACGAGCTGATTTCTCTAAGTTATTGCTGCCTTCTCCGCCCTCTTTTCGCGGCGGTGCGCCCGGCACTCGACCGCATCCGGGTTCGGGCGTAACATCTATAACTGTGATGCACATCACGTTTCGCCTGATTTCAAGGTCGGGGCGTGCTTCTTCTCATCGAAAAGCGCGTGACACCTTGAGTGCGGCGGCCGTTGGGGGACGGGGGCAAGACTTTCGTATGTAGAAAGGACAGGGTGCGGTTTTGCCGCGCCCACAGGGGCGGGGGCATGAAACAACTACTGATCTATGAGCAGCCGCTGGTGCTCAACCGGCAGCAGCATCGTCATCTGCGCATCAAACCGGTGCTGGATAGTTTCGGCTTTGCGAGTGCGCTCAATTCGGTGCCACTCACGACTACCGAGTTTGCCCAGGCCGCGCGCGATTATCCGATCGTCTTTGCTGGCGAGGGCATAGGGTCCGACGATGCGCAGCCGCAGAGCGCGGGCATGCCTGCCGCTCTGCTCGGGCTTTCGCATGATGACAACCTGTTCGTCGAAGCAGATGGTCGCTGGGCTGCCGATGCCTACGTGCCGGCCTTCCTGCGGCGTTATCCCTTCGTCGTCGCCAACCAGGACGCCTCACCGGAGAACTTTACGGTGTGCGTCGATACGCCGTTCCTTGCTGGCGGTGACGACGGCCTGAAGCTGTTTGAGGATTCCGGTGAAGATGCGCCGGCGCTAAAGCGCGCGCTCGGTTTCCTGGCTGACTATCAGGCGGCGGTGCAACGCACCCAGTCATTCATGCAACAACTGCGCGAAAGCAAATTGCTGGTACCCAAGACCATCAAGGTCGAGCGGCCTGGCAGCCAGCTGCAGACGCTAAGCGGCTTTCATGTGGTCGATGAGGCCCGGCTGCAGAAGCTCAGTGGCAAGGACCTTGCGAAGCTCTCGAAAACCGGCGCACTCGGTTTGATCTACGCGCACGTGATGTCGCTGGGCAATGTGCAGCGGCTGTCGGCGCGGCTGGACGCGCGTTCGTCTGCGCCGCGGCACTAACAGATTTTGCAGGAAGCATCGCGCGAGGCGCGGTGTGCGGGACATTCGCCGTTTTGTTCGTCGCACCGTTCAGGGGTAGTCCATGCACAGCATTTCCTCGTCGCGCCAGGGTTCCTTACGTCCGTCAGCCACCCCGACGGCTGTACCGCCACTGCGAACGCTGGCAGCAGCCATCTGCAGCGTGCTCGGCCTGGGTGCCTCATCGCTGGCCTGGGCGGCGACGCCGTCGCAGATCATCGCCGACGGCAAGACCGGCACCGTGGTGACGTCCACCGGCGCAGCGGGCTCGGCCGTGTTCGGGGTCACCACGCCGACAGTCAACGGCTCGACGGCCTTCAACTCGTTTACCAACTTCAACGTGGTCAAGGGCGATACGGTCAATCTGACCTTGCCCGGCACAACGACGAACCTCGTCAATCTGGTATGGAACGCGCAGGCATCCATCAACGGCACCGTGACGAGCTATCTCAACGGTGGCACGACGAAGAAAGGCGGTGCGGTGTATTTTGCCGACCCGTATGGAATTGTAGTGGGTTCGACCGGTGTGCTGAACGTCGGCGCGTTGTCGTTGAGTGCACCGACCATGCAGTTCATGGACTCGCTGCTCGACACCAACGGCAACGTCAATCCGGCAAGCTCCGCCGTCACCACCTTGTTGCAGGGACAGGAGCCGCTCGCCGACAACAGCGGCACTTGCCTGATCT
>Ga0302306_10002128_pt1 | contig 10310 bp, 5 predicted proteins | sample III_Palsa_E3_1_FD_198761 | JGI IMG/M metagenome (GOLD analysis project Ga0302306, IMG submission 198761) | Peat permafrost microbial communities from Stordalen Mire near Abisko, Sweden - III_Palsa_E3_1 | ecosystem: Environmental > Terrestrial > Soil > Palsa > Peat permafrost | place: Sweden...
ATTGGTATGAGGTAACGCGCCCGTTCTTCCAGCTAAAATTAACAGTAACATTGCCCCTTGCTTTCAAACCTTTCACCTCGCCCGATGATTTCCATGCGGCGGGTATAGCAGGCAATAATTCAATGTATCCTGCATGGCTTTGCAGCAGCATCTCGGCTATTGCCGCAGTTTCGCCAAAATTACCATCGATCTGGAAAGGTGGCCCGGCGGAAAACAGGTTGGGGTAAACGCCTCCTCCTGCACCATAATTCATATCCGTTTTATCGGTAAAACGCAGCAGGTGTTTCAACAGCAGGTAAGAATGATTGCCATCGTGAAGGCGTGCCCAAAATAATTGCTTATACACAATTGACCAGCTGGGGCCATCATCCCCACGTGCCTCAAGTGTTTTGCGGCAGGCCTCTGCCAAATCGGGCGTCCCATCGGTTGTGATGAGCTTACCCGGGTACAAGGCATACAAATGCGAGATATGGCGGTGATTAATTTCCGTCTCCTTATAATCCTGCAGCCATTCCATTAACCTGCCATCTTTCGCAATGCGGCCTACGGGCGGTAATTGTTTTATCTTTTGCTGTAATGAATCGCAAAACGCGCTGTCAATCCCCAAAGTGCGGCCTGCCGTTATCACATTGCCAAACAACTCTCTTATGACCTGGTTATCGATGGTGGGCCCTACGCAAATACTGGCTGTTTTGCCATTGGGCAGGTAAAAGGTATTCTCCGGCGATGATGAAGGCGAAGTGACCAGCCAGCCAGTTTGCGTATCGCGCACCAGCATATCACTGTAAAATAAGGCTGCGCCTTTCAATACGGGGTATATTTCTTTTAGGTATTGCCGGTCGCCTGTAAAATCATAATGCTGCCACAGGTTATTACACAACCAGCCCGAACCAACTTTAGTTATACCCCATGATGCTTCTTCGCCGGGTTCCGTAAAACCCCATACATTGGTGATTACATGCGCAACCCAGCCGCGGGCATTGTAATAGGCTTTAGCTGTTCTTTCCCCATTGGGCACCATCTTCTCTACCAGCTTGGTAAGCGGCAAATTCAGCTCAGACAAATTTGATACTTCCAGCGGCCAATGGTTCATTTCAACATTCACGTCCAAATGGTAATCACTATTCCAGGGCGTTTGGGTTTGATTTGCCCAAAGACCCTGCAAATTAGGCGGTAAAAGCCCTACACGTGTACTGCAAATACTCAAATAACGCCCAAACTGGTATATAAGTACCGGTAACGCCGGATCAGCATCCGGGTTTTGCTTAAAGTTGCGTAAACGCTCATCTGTAGGAATATTAACAACCGTATTGCTATTGTTGCCTATGCGAAGATTAACCCTGTTAAAAAGCCGCTGGTAGCCGTTGATATGTTCCTGCCGCTCATTGGCATATGCCTTTCGTAATGAACTTTGTAATATGCTGTCGACTGCTGCCCTCATATCCGGTTTAATGAAATCTGTGCCGGCGGAAATATATAAAGTTACCGTTGTGGCATTTGTGATTACAAGTTTTTTATCATCATAAGAAAGCTTACCGCCAGTTAGCACCGGTATTACCTTTGCCATAAACTTCATACCCATCCGGCCATCGCCGGCAGGCAACTGGCCGGTAAGCGTGGCTGATTGGCCATTGACAACAGTCTCACTATTTTCAGGCCTGGTAAGTGTTAGAGAACAATTAATTTGATGTGGTTGATTAGCGCTAATCCTGATGATTGAGACATCGCTGCCAAAACTGCAAAAATATTCTTTTGTATAGGTTACGCCTTTTATGGTGTATGTTGTTTTTGAAATAGCGTTATTAAGTGATAATTCCCTGTTATAATGCGTATAAACAGGTTGCCGGCCATTGCCATAACTGAAGTGCAGGTTCAAATTTGCCAATACCTGGTAACTGCCAAAAGGGTCGTTTGCGCCGTTCCCGTTCCCTGATCCTGCACCTCTGCAAATAAAATCTTTATTTATAATAGCCTGTGCTTCGTCATTTTTACCTTGTGCCAGTAATTCCCTTATTTGGGGCAGGTATTTATTCGCATTATAGTTATTTGCATCCTGCTTACTTCCCGACCATAGCGTGATCTCGTTTAGTGTAATGTTTTCATCTGTAACACCGCCATCGGGCATCATACCGAGCCGGCCGTTGCCAAGCGGTACACATTCTTCCCATACTTTCGCCGGTTTTATATAATGGAGTTTCAGCTGATGTTCCTGTGCAGCTACAGATAATGAAAAACGGATTAAAAGCAGAAACTGAAAAACTGATGCATGGAACAAGTAGCTTCTTTTCATAATTAACAGAATAAAACAGGTGTTAATAAATTGGTTATTTACCGGGTTTAAAACTATTTTCTTAAAAGCATTCCGTAAATAGATAAAAACATTAAAAGGATGGATTAACATACGTTTTTTGGGGGGCCACAGGGCTTAAATTGACTTTTCTAAAACTGACATTAACATTTATATTAGCATAGATCAAAATACCCTAACAGAAATCAGTATGAACAAGAACCTTCTTTTTTCATGGACAGCCACGATAGTATTTACATTTTTTGTCTTCAATAGTTCATATGGTCAACAATATAAGGGCAAACCATTCCAGGATTCCTTACACCACGTGATGCAAACCATACCCGGTAGATTGCAATGCGCGTTGTATGATCGCGGAGGCGAGGGTGTGGCTTACCATGACATCGATAGCACTAACCGGGGTAGCGGGAAACTGAACCCTGCAGACGGCACCTATTTAAATGAATTTCGAATGAAAGAAGGCGTTGACATATCATACACGAAATTTAGGGAGCCTAAAATTGACAATAACCCTTATAATTTGGTTGTGCCGCTCAAAGATCAGCTTTACATTGGCTGGACTTCCCCCGGAGAATGGACAAAATACACCGTATTGGTAAAGAAAACGGGGACTTATAAGCTCGGCATCTTATACACCTCAAATCAAGGTGGGAAAATATCGATTTCATTGAACAATATCGATAAAACGGATCTTATCAATATGCCGTCAACTTATGTAAAAGATGATACTGTAAAGTGGCGTCAATGGCATCACTGGAACTATTTAAAGAATTTCGCCAGGATGCGCCTTGGTAAGGGTATTCAAACTATTACTTTATACACAAGGGAAACAGGCCAAATGAACTACGCCTATATCGATTTTATATTGACAAAATAGGATATCAGAAAAAAACGGCCCACTAAGCATGCTCCAGGATTTGACAGCAATTTCAAGCAGTTCTATGTGTTCCTTGACCCCGAGAGACAGCAACCTGTTTGAAACGAAATGAGGAGAACCGATATGTTTTCTTGTTCCGTTATGATAGACAATGTACTTTACATTAAAAGTACTGTCTGCTTTTCTGTGGTGTTCAAAAACTTTAGCACAGACCGTAGCTATAATTTGCATCAATTACGATGCAAAATACTGTAGCGTATTTGTAACATTTCGTCGTCAAATTCAACAAAAAACTATGTAAATCCTGTTGCAAATATGCTACAGTAACAGTGCCACGGGTGGTCCTAACCCGTATTTGGAAGACAAAAAAACCCGCTCTACGTATGTAAAAGCGGGTTTCTAACGATGTGCGCCCACCTGGGCTCGAACCAGGGACCAAAAGATTATGAGTCTTCTACTCTAACCAATTTTAGATGGGGCAAAACAGCGTTTCTGATTTACAGAAGCCAATTTACAGGTTATTTTTGAAAGGTCAAAATTGGGCTGTAACATAATTGTAACACTACTCTTGAAAAGTAAATAGTCTTTTGGTCTACCTGAAGTAATCTGAACTATTATAGAAATGTTAACATTTAGATTCAAAAATTTGCCGTCTAATATTTATTGAAGATAGTTAAACTTATTTTTGCAACCCAATGTAAGTAGCCTTAATAATTTGCAATAAAACACCAATTAGCCTTAAATTTTTGCCTATTAACGGAATATACGGTATTTTAGCAGTAAATATTATTAAGACCAGTAATCCATGGACAAACACACGCCTTTACACCTGCAGGAGATTATTTTTTCCTCCAGTACACCTCATATTAGTCGCAGCATATCTCAATTATACAACGAAGGCAAGTTGCTTAAAATCGCGCCTAAAATATTTACATCTAATTTAACTGAGAACCCGGTGGAAATAGTAAGGCGTAATGCATTTAAAATTATAGGGCATCTTTATCCGGGAATTCAACTTAGCCATCGGTCGGCGCTGGAATTTAAACCTACATCCAGTGGAAATTTATTTCTAACCTATACGTTTGAGCGCAAGGCCAAACTTCCGGGTCTAACCCTAAATATTATGAAAGGTAAGCCCATGATCGAGGGCGATTACCCATTTACTGCATCCTTGAATGTCAGTGGACAAGAACGTGCAATGCTTGAAAACCTTCAGGAATCAAGGAAAATAGGTCCTGATTCTAAAACGTTAGCCTTACCGGAAATAGAAGAAAAACTGGAAAAAATCATTCAAATCAGAGGAGAAGAAGGACTCAATGAACTTCGGGATAAAGCCAGGCAAATTGCCAGTGAACTATATATGGAAAAGGAGTTTGCCAAATTGGATAAAATAATTGGTGCATTGCTGAATACCAGGTCCACCAATCTGCTATCTTCACCTGTAGCTATTGCACGAGCATTTGGGAATCCTTATGATTCCTCTCGTATTTCACTTTTTGAAAAACTGTTTATAGAGCTTCAGCAACAAGTGTTCGCCGATTTTCCAGATATTAATACATCGTTAAAAGCATTTCGTAATTTTTCATTTTATGAAGCTTACTTTTCAAATTTTATTGAAGGTACAAAATTTAAGGTAGAAGATGCTCAAAGGATTATAGAAACAGGGGAACCGATGCCTTCGCGTGATGAAGATTCACATGACATATTAGGAACTTATCATATCGTTAGCAATCAGAAAGAAATGCAAATAACCCCTGCTACACCAGAGGAATTAATTCGAATATTAAAATATCGTCACAGAATAATGTTATCTGCCCGCCCATCAAAAAAACCAGGTGAGTTCAAAACGCAAAATAACCATGCGGGAGACACTGAATTCGTTGATCATACATTGGTTAGAGGAACGTTGCATGCAGGATTCGACTTTTATAGAGCCTTGCAGCATCCGTTTGCTAAAGCAGCCTATATGATGTTCTTTATTAGTGAGATTCACCCTTTTGCAGATGGTAACGGCAGAATGGCAAGAGTAATGATGAATGCAGAGTTAGTCAAGGCAGAACAAACAAGGATTATTATTCCAACAGTTTTTCGTGAAGATTATATAGGAGCATTAAGGGTATTAACACGTCAAGAAAACACTGATACTTATATACGTATGCTTGGAAGGGCTCAGCTTTTCAGTAATACGCTCGTAGGTGAAGATATGGAACATATACATAATACTTTGATAAGAAGCGATGCCTTTAAGGAAGGGAATGAATATATATTGAAGATTGTTGAGCCTTAAAAAGACTTATAAATTGAAATAAAATCTGAATTGTAGCAATTGATTAATTACTACTCAAATATCTTAAAAGATTGACAGATTATTCATTATGAAAGAAGACCGATTAAATCTGTATAAATCCCTATTCAAAGGCAGAGAAGATGTATTCGCAATAAGATGGGAGAAAAGTGGCAAAAGCAGTTATATGCCAGTTTACAATTTCGATCCCCACCGATACAAGCTACATCAAATGAAAGGAGGCACTTTTCAAACCTTTACTGATAAGACTCACCAACTCTTGACTGACGACCATTTAATTAAACATCTTAAAGGCGAACAGGTCGTAGGCCTTTACCCATTATTGCAGGATAACACATCTTGGTTCATCGCTGTCGATTTTGATGAAGCGAATTGGATTGAGGAATGCAGGACGTTTATTAAAATTTGTGAGGAGTATGATGTACCTGCCTACTTAGAACGTTCTCGTTCCGGCAAAGGCGGCCACGTATGGATATTTTTTGAAGAGCCTTATGTGGATGTTTCGGAGATATGTTACACTCTGTTCCGTGGCAAACTGACCACCTGTTTTGCTGGCAAAGAAATGCAGCTCATGCTTTAGCAGCATAAACAAAGATAATTATTTAACAATTTCCATTTTAGCCGACTGCCCTTCAAGCTGTAACCTCTTTATTTTTTTAGAAGCTAAAAAATTAGGTAAGCTACCAGGTATGTCCTTGTGGTGATAGCCGTTCGTCGCTTTAATAGCGGCATTGCAGGGCCACTTCGTGTGCCTGATGAGGCTTCCGGTCAACCTGTTTATCCGGAAATCACATAGCGCATTTAAACAAGACAACCAGTGTCTAAAGCATAAATCAGAAAAAAAGGTGGTCAGTTTGGTCCGGAATGCCCTGGTCAGTTTGAACCAGGAACGGGTGGTCGCTTTAAACCGGAATCAGATGGTCAGATTGAGCGAAATCTCCACCTAAAGAACAAACTTATTATGGAAATATAGCCTGGCTGGCTGCCATAATTGGCTATCCGTTAACAGGATTTCTTTTAGAAAAAACCGATTTTGAGGCTACCATCTTAATAGGTTTATGTATGGGTTTGTTGGCCACCATAATTTTACAATTCGGCCTTTTCAGCAGACAACCTACTCATCTGAATTAAAACGATCACTAAAATCTTTTAATTTATCAATCTGACCAATAGCCTTTTTATAAGAGCGTCCCATATTCACCACATCCGCAAAGATAGCCCACCGCCGGGCTAAAAGTAAAGGCTATATAAACGGGCAGTTGTGTTTTGTTTTTTTATTGGCTTGCCCGTATTCTAAGACATTTCCAAATAATATTTCTTCATCTTAACTCGACAACAAAATTCTCATTTTGGCCGGAACCGTCAAGGGTACATAAACAGCGCAGCCGCACAGGCCCACCCTTCGCTGCCCCTGACAGAACCCGTCCAAAATAAGGGGCGTTGTTTAAGAGTTTAGATGATAAGGCCTAAGCTGCATACTTCATCAGATCTACATAGCCCGAGCTGCGATTAACAACAGCAAACATCTTACATAACCTTTTGTGTTTTAAACCGATATGCCGATCAATGTTTTTTGTAATTTCTCCCTGTTAGGCCTTGAAACTGGTATCTTATCGCCATTGTTTAACAAAAGCATCCCACCGTCTTCTTTGAGCCAGCTTTTAACATAACTTATGTTAACCAAATGGCTTTGGTGCGCCCGTAAAAACCCATTCGGTTCTAACAAACCTGCATATTCTTTCAGGCTTTTAGAAATTAATATCCTATCGCCGTTGTTCAGGTAAAAAAAAGTATAAGTATTATCCGCCTCGCAGCGGACAATATCATTTAGGGCTGCATATCTTATCTCTTTCTGTTGCGGCAAGGCAATTTTTAACGGCTGTTTTTCGTCTTTTTTTATATGATTAAGTAGGAAATCTAACTGTAGGTTATGTTGTTTATCACTATTCTTTGCCTCGGCTTTAGTCACTGCTGCTATTAGTTCATCAATATCAACTGGTTTTAAAAGGTAGTCGAGCGCGGCAAACTTAATGGCCTGTATACCGTAAGTATCATAAGCCGTTACGAAAATCACGTCAAACGATTTTTCGGGCAATAGTTTTAACAAATTAAATCCCGAATCATCCTTTAATTGAATATCAAGGAACAACACATCGGGCTGATGCAAATTTATCAATGCGGCTGCGGCTTTATTATTACCAGCGGTTCCAATAACGGCCACCTGCGGGCAATGCTTTAGCAGCAGGGCCTGCAGGTTCTCTATATTTGCCGGTTCATCATCAACTATTATTGCCCGCATATTATAACCATTGGTTTAAGGTGATTTTTATTATGGTAGCCGATAAGCCCGATTTTAAATCCAGCAAAACAGGCGACCCTTTATAAATTGTATTTAACAAAGCTATTCTCTTTTTGCTAAGTGTTAAACCTATGCCCGTGTTTTCTTTTGAAGTATCAAAACCATTCCCATTGTCGGTCACAGATAGTTCCAGGTTTTTGCCATTTTTCACTATTCTTATATCAATTTTACCTTCAGCACCCAAACCGGCTATGCCATGCTTTACGGCATTTTCTACAAATGGCTGCAATAACATTGAGGGGATTTCTGTATTTTCCCCATCCAGGTCTTTAGCAATATCAATATGATAAGTAAAACCAAACCGCAGTTGTTCCATTTGCAGGTAATCATCCAATAGCGCTGCCTCTTCGGTTATGTTGATCAACTCATCGCTTTTTAACACATTCCGCGTTAGGCGTGCAAATTTAGTGAGGTATCGGTTAGCTTGGTCAATCTCATTTTTATTCATCAGGTTTTGAATGCCCGATAAGGCGTTGAATAAAAAGTGCGGGTTTAATTGTGAACGTACGGCACTTAATTGAACTTGTGCGGTATCGCTCAACTTTTTTTGCTCAATAAGCTCTTTTTGATTACGCAGCCGGGTCAAATAAATTATTATGCCTGCAATTGTTGAAATTAAAAGGATAAGGCTTAGGGTGATTGTAACAATAGTTCTCCATGAATACACCATATCTGATTTTAAAACCGTAAAATGAATAGTGGTAGTTTTTTCAGGAAAAGATCTAATATGATCTCCGGATGGTAGTTTGGGTGTTATGGCTATTTCATAATTCCCCGGATCTTGAAAAAATGACGCATCTATCCTTATGTTAGGTATTGCAGATTCGGACCTATCGTGAAAATAATCAGCTATCCAGTTGTTTGAAACCAGCGCAGTCTTGCCTAAGGATAAATTCTTCACATACACATTGTATATAAATGTCAGGTCGGTTGGTTTTATCCCGATGAAAATACTGTTTACAATACCATCATTATGAATCCCTTTTGTATTCAATTTGAATTGGAATCCGTCTTTTAGATTTTCCATCATTACCGCCGACTGGCCTTTTTCGGTAGTTATTCCTAACGCGGTAATTAAGATGGTTGCCGGTTTAAATTCTTTATTGTAAATAGTTGTTGTACTAACTTTATTCCTTTCAGTGATTTTGTAAGTTTCTATTGTTAGTTTTTTATTTTCTATAGCAAATGCGCCTAAACTTATATTTACCCGGTTATTTACCAAACCTATTCGGTGGGGTACCAAAACATTTGATGCGTCTTTTGGCATTGCATTAGTGGCCAAATAAATACTATCATCCTGTATAATATTATAACGATAATTTTTAATATCATCTTTAGGGATAAAGGCTAGTAGCTCTACTTTTTTAGTCCCATTTAAAAAAACATAATTATCAAGCGGGCGGTTGGGTAATATGTTATGATATTCTATCCACTTAGTATTGGCATCAACTGTTAAACCAAGATTTAAACCTGATGTTAAGACAGAAGCCGGATATATGTTAGAGGGTCCGTATGGACTGTTGGAAATATTAGCAGACTTTTTTTGTGCTACACATATAGTAATGCTGATAGATAGAATAAAAATGGTGGTTAGCTTTTTCATCTTAGTAGGTTTATTTTCCATAAACTTCCTGTTAATATATCAGGTAAAAAACAATAAATTAGTAAACAACACCTTACAACTTGTATACGGCAGTGATTGAGCGGAATACGAACGCTGATTTCGTGTATATATTTGTATTAAATACCAAATAGATGTGACTTGTCGCAAAAGAAGAGGATTTAACGAGGAAATTTATTCATGTTGTATAAACAGCTCCGCCCATAGCCCTGCGCTTGGCTGCCCTTGACGGAACCGGTCCAAAATAAGGAGCGGTGTTTACGAGTTAAGATGAAAATGCCTTAAGCTGCGTGTTTCATCAGATCCACGTAAGCGGTTCCCCTGTTAACCACTGCAAACATCCTGGCAATAAGCTTATTCCGAATAACATTGAGTGTGCTCATTTTATTTTTTCCTTCACTCACCCTTCTTTTATAATAGACCTTCAATTCTGGATTATATGCGCAAGCGCATATAGCAACCAAGTGGATCAATTTTTTTATTTGCCGGTTAGATAAGCTGCTGACTCGCGTTTTACCCTTAATACTGGTGCCCGACTGGTGCTCAAAAGGGGCTGTTCCTACATAACAGGCAAACTTGCGCCAATTGGTAAACCGGGTGAAATTATGTGTGCAGGCAATCATATTAGCAGCTAAAACAGGTCCCACGCATTTAATACTGATAAGTAATTGGTAGTTTGCTTTGATTTTTTCGTCACTTTCTATAACTGCTTTAATCTGACTTTCAAGCTTTTTAATTTGTAGCGTCAAATTCTGGATAAGGGATATAGATTTGAAATATTTCCTTATACTCCTTTCCGTCCAATGCCTTGTTTTGTTCCTTCCACGTAGCCTCAAAGCC
>Ga0302306_10002135_pt1 | contig 10294 bp, 9 predicted proteins | sample III_Palsa_E3_1_FD_198761 | JGI IMG/M metagenome (GOLD analysis project Ga0302306, IMG submission 198761) | Peat permafrost microbial communities from Stordalen Mire near Abisko, Sweden - III_Palsa_E3_1 | ecosystem: Environmental > Terrestrial > Soil > Palsa > Peat permafrost | place: Sweden...
GATGCCCTCGATCGAATACCTTTCTGCCCAAGATCAGGCAAGCTCGAAGCGATCAAGGTTCATCACCTTGTTCCAGGCTGCGACGAAGTCTTTGACAAACTTCTCCTTTGCGTCGGAGCTCCCATAGACTTCAGACAAGGCACGCAGCTGAGCGTGTGAGCCGAAGACGAGATCGACACGGGTGCCGGTCCATTTGACTTCACCGGTCTTGCGATCGCGACCTTCAAACTCATCTGTGCCGCCCGATACTGCCTTCCACTCGGTGCCCATGTCGAGCAGGTTCAAGAAGAAGTCGTTGGTCAGTGCTTCAGGCTGCTTGGTAAAGACGCCATGCTTGGTCTGTCCGACGTTGGTGTTCAGCACGCGCAAGCCGCCAACGAGCACGGTCATTTCGGGTGCTGTCAGGTTCAACAGCTGAGCCTTGTCGACCAGCAACGCCTCGGCCGATACGCTGTACTTGCCCTTGAGATAGTTGCGGAAACCATCAGCGATCGGCTCGAGAAAGCCGAAGGAGTGCACATCAGTCTGCTCCTGCGAGGCATCTGTGCGTCCCGGCGTGAACGGAACCGTCGTGGAGTGACCGGCATTCTTCGCCGCCTGCTCGACGCCCGCGCAACCGGCCAGCACAACCAGGTCGGCGAACGAGACCTTCTTGCCGCCCGACTGTGCGCCATTGAACTCGCTCTGGATACCTTCGAGCGTTTTCAGCACTTTCGCCAGTTGCTCCGGCTGGTTGGACTTCCAGTCTTTCTGCGGTGCCAGGCGGATACGGCCACCATTCGCGCCGCCGCGCTTGTCGGAGCCGCGGAAGGTGGATGCGGACTCCCATGCGGTCGATACCAGTTGCGATACAGACAGGCCTGAAGCAAGGACCTTGCTCTTGAGTGCAACGATATCCTTTTCGTCGATCACTGGATGGTCGAGCGCGGGAATCGGGTCTTGCCAGAGCAGCTCTTCGGAAGGAACTTCCGGGCCGAGGTAGCGTGCGAGCGGTCCCATGTCGCGGTGCGTCAGCTTGAACCAGGCGCGGGCGAACGCGTCGGCCAACTGGTCCGGATTCTCGAGGAAGCGGCGCGAAATCTTTTCATAGATCGGGTCGAAGCGCAGGGCGAGATCCGAGGTCAGCATGGTTGGCGCGCGACGCTTCGACGAGTCGAAGGCATCCGGAATGGTGCCGGCACCGCCGCCGTTCTTCGGTGTCCACTGATGCGCACCGGCCGGGCTCTTCGTCAGCTCCCAGTCGTAACGGAACATGTTCTCGAAATACTCGTTGCTCCACTTCGTCGGCGTGCTGGTCCAGGTCACTTCCAGACCGCTGGTAATCGCATCAGCGCCTTTGCCCGTGCCATAGCTGTTCTTCCACCCGAAACCTTGCTGCTCAATGGGCGCAGCTTCGGGCTCGGGCCCCACGTTATCGGCAGGACCGGCACCATGAGTCTTGCCGAACGCGTGGCCGCCTGCGATGAGCGCGACGGTTTCTTCGTCATCCATTGCCATGCGACCGAAGGTCTCGCGGATGTCCTTTGCGGACGCGACCGGGTCCGGATTGCCATCCGGGCCTTCCGGATTCACGTAGATCAGGCCCATCTGTACTGCGGCGAGCGGATTCTCCAGGTTGCGCCCATTGTCGGTACGGCTCTTTTCGCTGCCGTGCAGCTCCGCCTCGGCGACGATCACGCCGTCACCCGGCTTTTCCGTGCCATAACGCGAGTCGCCGCCCAGCCATTTCTTTTCCGAACCCCAATAGACGTCTTCTTCCGGTTCCCACACGTCCTCACGGCCGCCAGCGAAACCGAAGGTCTTGAAGTTCATCGATTCCAGCGCGACGTTGCCGGTGAGGATGATCAGGTCGGCCCAGGAAATCTTGCGGCCATACTTCTGCTTGACCGGCCAGATCAGGCGCCGCGCCTTGTCCAGGCTCACGTTGTCCGGCCAACTGTTCAGTGGCGCGAAGCGTTGTTGGCCTGCACCTGCACCTCCGCGACCGTCGCCGGTGCGGTACGTGCCAGCGCTATGCCAGGCCATGCGAATGAAGAAAGGACCGTAGTGACCGAAGTCCGCCGGCCACCAATCCTGCGAATTGGTCATCACCGCCAGCAGATCCTTCTTCACGGCTGCGAGGTCGAGGCTCTTGAATTCTTTGGCGTAGTCGAAGTTCTCGCCCAAGGGATCGGACAGGGACGATTGCTGGTGCAGGATCTTCAGGTTCAGCTGGTTCGGCCACCAGTCGCGGTTGGATGTACCACTACCTGCGGCGTGATTGAACGGGCATTTCGCTTCGGTTGACATGTGTTCTCCACCTTTGGTCGTTTGAATCTGGCTACCCGGTCCGGTTTGGAGCCCGGGCACCGATAAATGAAATGGTTTTTGCTAATGGCATCGAGTGATGCGCCAGCTTCTTGGGGGGCTGTTAGTGCTCAACCACCAAAGTACCGCGGGGGATGGCGGTGAGGGGCTGTTCTGGTTGTCGGATACCGAAACACAGGCATCGCTGCTCAGACGTTTTTCGATCGTTGCTCATGGTGCGGGCTCCTTGCGAGTTGCGGACAAGAGTGGCTGGCGGATGACGCGTCGTTCTTTGAATCTACGCGCTGCTTATCATCAATAGAATTTGATTATTCTTATGCAAACGATAGTGCTGGCCTATGACAGTTTTGTTGTTCTACGTCATGGGATGGCAGTGAGGTCGATCAGTTCCGCTCGGGAGCGGTCTTGTTCCAGAGCGGCTGGTGGCCAATCGCCATAAATGGAAGCCTGGTGAGCATCAGCTGCTGCGTTGGCGTTGGTGCGTCAATCGACCGGATCGCGCGCTATCAGGGCAGTAGCAGGCCCTGCGTTTCGATAAAACGGATGACCTGACCAAGACCGTCTTGTCGGCGCAGGTCGGTCATCGCGAACGGCTTGTCACCGCGCATGCGCAAAGTGTCCTCACGCATAACCTCCAGCGACGCGCCGACATAAGGGGCGAGATCGGTCTTGTTGATCACCAGGAGGTCGGAGCGGGTGATGCCGGGGCCGCCCTTGCGCGGAATTTTCTCGCCGCCAGCCACGTCGATCACATAGATGGTGAGGTCGGATAGCTCCGGCGAAAACGTGGCCGCCAGATTGTCGCCACCGGATTCGATGAACACGATATCGGCATCGGGATACACGTCGAGCATGCGTTCAATCGCCTCGAGATTGATCGAGGCATCCTCGCGGATCGCGGTATGCGGGCAGCCGCCGGTTTCCACGCCCATGATGCGTTCCGGTTCCAGTGCACCGGCTACGGTGAGCAGGCGCTGGTCTTCCTTGGTGTAAATGTCGTTGGTGATCACCACCAGGTCGTAACGATCGCGCATCGCCTTGCACAGCATTTCCAGCAAGGTGGTCTTGCCTGAACCGACAGGGCCACCAATGCCCACGCGCAGTGGCGGCAGCGTGCGCGTGCGGGGCTGGCGAGAAGGTGCGTGCGTGTGTGCGGCAGATGCGATGCTCATGAGCGGAACAGCCTCGTATATTGAGTTTCGTGATGCGCGGAGAGAATGCCCAGCATCGGCGTGAAGTTGCAGGCCTGTGTCGGTGTACGGGCAAGCGCTTCTTCGACCCAGGCCGGCAGGTGGTTGGCGAGGCGGCGCAGGATCGCCTGTCCCGCAATCTGCCCCAGTGGCACCAGCTTCACCGCGGCCGTGGTGAGGTTTTCCGCGAGGCTCCACCCCATCGCATACAGGGCGTCGCGCTCAGCCAGACCCAGCACCACGGCCGCGCAAGCATGCACGCTGGCGTAGGCTGGCGGGCGTAGCGAACCCAGCACGGCGCGATGGGCGTCGGTCAAGGTATGCAACTGCGGCAGCGCCTGCAGCCATAGGGCCAGCGAGCGCCCGGTCTGCTCGCTTTCCATGCGCAGCTCGGCGGTTTCGCGCATGGCGATCAGCTGGTCGTTGAGTGTCGCGATCGCGTGCTCATCAAGTTCGGTCCAGGCGGCATATTGCGCGCGCCACAGCGGCGCCTCGCCTTCGGCCCAGGCCAGCGCAAGGTGATCGGCGATCCACTGCTCGGCGCTGGCCGCATCGAACACTACACGAGCTTCCAGCGCGGCCTCCAGCCCCAGCGAATGGCTGAAGGCGCCGACCGGTAGTGCCGCTGATGCCAGCTGCAACAGCGCTGACAGGTTTGACGGATCAGCGCGCATGCGGATCACGCAGCGGCGAAAGGTCTGGCTCATGCCGCCGGAAAACGGCCTGTGCCAAGGCGTAATCTTCGGCAAACGTCGCATCGTGGCCATGCTTGTGACCGCCGCCGTAGGCGCCGGTTTCCGGCTGGAACGGTGCCTCGATCGCATCGACCTGCACGCCAAGCTGGTCGAGCATGTCGCGTAGGACGGGATCTGGCGTGATCGCCAGATAGCCGTCGCCGACTTCCACTGGGATATGCCGGTTGCCCAGGTGATAAGCCGCGCGCGTCGAAGCCAGCGGCGTAGCAGCAGTGACGCGCAGCACGGGCTCGGCCGCGGCCACCACGATAAACACCGAATCGTCGTCGGCCTGCAGCCGGTCGCCGGGGCGCAGAGTGATGCCGGGCATCAGCGCCCAGGCCAGCTCGCGGCCGTCAGGCAGGGTGAGCCGGTGTCGGCTGCGCTTGCGTTGGTCAAAGGTCAGCTCTAGCGTTTGAACCGGCACGGCGGTGTCAGCATCGGTTGCAGTCATATGACGCAGCATGATCAGCACGAGATCCTCCCATTCATTCGCGGCATGCGCTGAAAGCGGGTGTGGATTTATTCTGCGGCGCGACGATCGATCGGTAGTAGAAGCGACTGTCTACGCTCATGATCGGGAATGTGGCGGGCAAGTCGTCACGATCGATGACTTGGAAACCCTGTTTTTCATAGAAGCGTTGCGCAGCCAAAAACTGGGTGGTGGTGCCTAGAAACACCGTATCTACGCCGTGCGTACGGCTCCACTCGTACAAGGTGTCGAGCAATTGTTGGGCAACGCCATGCTGGGCGCCGCGAAAGGGTTTGGCCACGAACATCTTGCGCAACGCCGCCTGACCATGACCCATATCAAGCAAGGCGATGCTGCCGATTACTGCATCGTCGGCCACTGCCAACCAGAACTGGCCGCTGCCACGTTGATAAAAACCGGTGATATCGAGCAGATCTGGCTGAGCCCCCAGAGTGATTGGAATCCCGAATTCAGCCTGTTGAATCGGCAGGATCAATTCGGTCAGGGCGGCTTGGTACTTTTCATGAAAGGGAACGATCTCGATCATGCATACCTCCAATAAGGCAGAGCAGACGCCAGCGATGCAAAGCGGGAAATATCAAAGAAATATCAAAAAAGAAAATAGCGTTGCGCCATCGGCAACACCTCGGCCGGTTCGCACCACAGGCGTTCGCCATCGGCGGTCACCACGTAAGTTTGCGGATCGACCTGGATATCCGGTGTCGCGGCGTTGTGGATCATGTCGGCCTTGCCGATCGTGCGGCAGTGGCGCACGGCGACCAAAATTTTCTGCAGCCCCAGACGCTCGCCCAAACGATCGTCAATAGCGGCCTGCGAAACGAAGGTCAGCGAACTCTGCGTCAGGCTGCGCCCGAACGCACCGAACATCGGCCGGTAATGCACCGGCTGCGGCGTCGGGATCGAGGCATTCGGATCGCCCATCGGCGCCGCGGCAATGCTGCCGCCCTTGAGGATCAGCGCGGGTTTTACGCCGAAAAAGCCGGGCTTCCACAGCACCAGGTCGGCCCACTTGCCGACTTCGACCGATCCGACCTCGTGGCTGATGCCATGGGTGATCGCCGGATTGATGGTGACCTTGGCCAGGTAGCGTTTCACCCGGCCGTTGTCGTGTCGCGCCGGATCGCCAGCGAGCGAACCGCGTTGCACTTTCATTTTGTGCGCGGTCTGGAAGGTTCGCAGGATGACTTCGCCGACACGGCCCATCGCCTGGGAGTCGGAGCTGATCATCGAGAACGCACCCAGATCGTGCAGGATGTCTTCCGCCGCAATCGTTTCGCGGCGAATGCGGCTCTCGGCGAATGCCACGTCCTCGGCAATGCCTGGGTCGAGGTGATGGCAGACCATCAGCATGTCCAGGTGTTCGTCCAGCGTGTTGACGGTGAACGGCCGGGTGGGATTGGTCGAGCTGGGCAGCACGTTGGGCAGCGAGGCCGCCTTGATGATGTCCGGCGCATGCCCGCCGCCGGCGCCCTCGGTGTGATACGTGTGGATGGTGCGACCCTTGAACGCGGCCAGCGTCACTTCGACAAAGCCCGATTCATTGAGCGTGTCGGTATGGATGGCCACCTGTGTGTCGGTGGCATCGGCCACGCGCAGCGCGCAGTCGATCGCCGCAGGCGTGGTGCCCCAGTCCTCATGCAGCTTCAGGCCGATCGCGCCGGCGACGATTTGTTCGTGCAGTGCTTCGGGCAGGCTGGCGTTGCCCTTGCCGAGAAAGCCGAGATTCATCGGAAACGCCTCGGCCGCTTCGAGCATCCGCTGCATGTGCCACGGTCCGGGCGTGCAGGTGGTGGCATTCGTTCCCGTCGCGGGTCCGGTGCCCCCGCCGAGCATGGTGGTGACGCCGGACATCAGCGCCTCCTCGATCTGCTGTGGGGCGATGAAATGGATATGGCTGTCGATCGCGCCGGCAGTAAGGATCAGGCCTTCGCCGGCGATGATCTCGGTGCCTGGTCCAATCACGATGGTCACGCCGGGCTGGATGTCGGGATTGCCGGCCTTGCCGATGCCGCTGATGCGCCCATGCTTGAGGCCGACATCCGCTTTTACGATGCCCCAGTGATCGACGATCAGCGCATTGGTGATCACCGTGTCGGCGCAGTCCGCGGTCTGCCGCTGGCTCTGGCCCATGCCGTCGCGGATCACCTTGCCGCCGCCGAACTTCACTTCTTCGCCGTAGGTCGTGAAATCCTTTTCCACCTCGATGATCAGGTCGGTGTCGGCCAGCCGCACGCGGTCGCCGGTGGTGGGACCGAACATTTCGGCGTAGGCGCGGCGACTGAGCGTGGTCATTCGAGCGGTCCCATGACATCACCATTGAAACCGTAGACCAGGCGATCGCCAGTCAGTGCGACCAGGATGACCTCACGTGACTGCCCGGGTTCGAAACGCACCGCGGTACCGGCGGCGATATCGAGCCGGAAACCACGCGCGGCGGTGCGGTCGAAATGCAGCGCGGTATTGGTTTCGGCGAAGTGGTAGTGCGAGCCGATCTGGATCGGCCGGTCGCCGGTGTTGGCCACTGTGAGGGTGAGCGTTTCGCGGCCGACGTTGAGCGCGATCTCGCCCTCGTCGATCAGGTATTCGCCGGGGATCTTTAGGCCTTGAGTCATGGCGCTGGGGTTCATGTGGTCTCCCGCGTCGGCGGCAGCGAATGGATGTTGACAGCAAAGGCAGGATGACGGGAGAACGTGCGGCGCATGACGATCCTCGAAGTTTGCGGTTAGCTCAACTGATCGGGTCGTGCACGGTCACCAGCTTGGTGCCATCGGGAAAGGTGGCTTCGACCTGGATGTCCGGGATCAGCTCGGCAATGCCGTCCATCACGTCGTCGCGAGCGAGCAGGGTGGTGCCGTAGTGCATCAACTCGGCGACGCTGCGGCCGTCGCGCGCGCCTTCCATGATCGCTGCGCTGATAAACGCCACCGCCTCGGGATAGTTGAGCTTGAGCCCGCGCGCCTTGCGCCGTTCGGCCAGCAGGCCGGCGGTGAAGATCAGCAGCTTGTCCTTTTCGCGGGGTGTCAGTTCCATACGGCTCTCATGTCCAATCGCTTTCGTGATGTCAAATCAGGTGAACGATGTCAGGTAGACCAGATGCGCGGTCGCTGCGATGGCATGGCCGCTGTCCATGGTCTCAAGGTATGCCACAACGCTTCGAATAATTCACGCACCGTGTGACCGCTGGCGCCGAGTGCGCGAATCACGAGTAACTCCGCGGGAGCGGCAAGCCAGGTGATGCCACAGGGCAGGTCGAATCGGGTCGCCGTGGCGCGCGCGGCGGCCAGCGCCTCGACGTGGTTGGCCGATAGCCGTGGCGAACACGCCCAGGCCGTGGCAAAGACGTTGTGGCCCGCTAGCCGCAGTAATGAATCGCGCAGCGGATCATCGGCCGCCAGATGGGCCTGTTCCAACCACACCGGATGATCGTCACGAAGCAGCGCGAGACGCTGTTGCCAGAAGCCGTGCTTCCATCGTTCACCCGCAGCCAACCTCCCGAGTTGCACGATGTCCCAGCCGAACATCGCCGCCCGCGGTGCCAGGTCGATCTCGCACTGCTGAATAACCTGTGCGCCGTCGAACAGGATCGACTCCTGTGGCAACCACTCAAGGCAGGCGTCGTCAGCGATGGTCAGGTGTAGCGACTGTTGCGCCGGTGCGGCGTGGCCTGCGCGATACCATTTGGCTGCGCCCGGCGTGGTGAGCAGGGCATGCGCACCACGTTCCATCTGGACGTCTATTTCAAGCTTGTCGCCACCGGCGATACCGCCGGGTGGGTGCAGCAGCAGTGCGTGGCAGCAGCCAGGGCCTTCCGGGTACAGCATGCGTTGCACGCGCAGCGGTCCGCGATGGCTGCGATGCACGGCCTGAGTACAGGTATCGCGACGGGCAAAGCGCAGTTCCAGTCGCGCCGACCACGCGCCCGCTGACGAAGCCCGCAGACTGGCTTCGATGTCGGGTACGTGATCTGGCATCGAGCGGTAGGACAACGAAGAAATCCCTGCACGAAAGTGGTGAAACGGTCAGCCCGACGTTAGCAGACCTTTCAGTCGGTATAGAGCCTCCAATGCTTCGCGCGGCGTCAGCGCATCGGGATCGATATCGGCCATGGCGCGGTCGAGCGCCGAGGGCTCTGGCACGGCTGGTGTAGATGCACCGAAAAGACCTAACTGTGGTGAATGGGCGGAGCCACGCTTCTTGCGTGACGGATCGTGATCGGCGCCACCACGCTCCAGCTCTGCCAGCGTACGCCGCGCGTCGGCAATCACTGATTTCGGCAGGCCGGCCAGTGCGGCCACCTGCAGGCCAAAGCTGCGGTTGGCAGGGCCGTCCTTCACCGCGTGCATGAAGACCAGTTGCTCGCCCAGCTTTTTATCGTGAAATTCGACGGCGTCCAGATGCACATTGGCGATGGACGGGTATTCGCCGGCCAGCTCGGTCAGCTCGAAATAATGGGTGGCGAACAGCGTGTAGGCGCGGCTGCTAGCAGCCAGGTGTACGGCTGCTGCGCGCGCCAACGACAGGCCGTCGTAGGTGCTGGTGCCCCGACCGACTTCGTCCATCAGCACCAGACTGTGCTCGGTGGCGTTGTGCAGGATGTTGGCCGTTTCGCTCATTTCCACCATGAAGGTGGATTGTCCGCGCGACAGGTCGTCGCCCGCGCCGATGCGGGTGAAGATGCGGTCGATCGGGCCGATCACCGCCTGCTTGGCCGGCACATAGCTGCCGATGTGGGCGAGCAGCACGATCAGCGCGTTCTGGCGCATATAGGTGGACTTACCGCCCATGTTCGGTCCGGTGATCACCAGCATGCGGCGACCGCCGCGACCTGCCACGTCATCAAGAATCAGGTCGTTCGGCTCGAACGGCTCGTCGCGGACCTTTTCCACCACCGGATGACGGCCACGCTCGATCGCGATGCCGGGTTCGTCGGTCAGTTCGGGTGCGCTCCAGTCCAGCGCTTCGGCGCGTTCGGCCAACGTGGCCAGTACGTCGAGTTCAGCCATCGCGCTGGCGGCGGATTTCAGCGGTTCGAGCTGTCCGGTGAGTGTGTCGAGCAGCGCTTCGTACAGGGCACGCTCACGCATCAGTGAGCGCTCTTTCGCGGAGAGCACCTTGTCCTCGAAATTTTTCAGCTCTTCGGTGATGTAGCGCTCGGCGTTCTTGGTGGTCTGCCGACGCGTGTAATGCGTCGGCGCCTTGTCGGCCTGCGCCTTGGTGATCTCGATGTAGTAGCCATGCACGCGGTTGTAACCGACCTTCAGCGTGGTGATACCACTGGCGGCTTTTTCGCGCTCCTCGAGTTCAACCAGGTACTGATCGGCATGCGTCGACAGCCGGCGAAGTTCGTCCAGTTCCCCGTCGTAGCCGTCGGCAATGACGCCGCCGTCGCGCTGCAATACGGGTGGCTGCGCGACCACGGCGCGCGCCAGCAAGTCGGCGATGTGGGCATGGTCGCCGATGCGCTCCGCGAGGGAACCCAGCAAGGGCGACGCTTCTCGAGGAGTGCGGCCATGGATGGCCGCTTCTTGATCTTCGCGCTCATGGATGAGCGCACTAATACTAGGCGCGGC
>Ga0302306_10002141_pt1 | contig 10281 bp, 10 predicted proteins | sample III_Palsa_E3_1_FD_198761 | JGI IMG/M metagenome (GOLD analysis project Ga0302306, IMG submission 198761) | Peat permafrost microbial communities from Stordalen Mire near Abisko, Sweden - III_Palsa_E3_1 | ecosystem: Environmental > Terrestrial > Soil > Palsa > Peat permafrost | place: Sweden...
GCTTGTGAAAAAACTACTGGACTCCCGGACAGACCTCCTCACCATCTGGCCGGAGGCCGGGACAATTTCCTTTCCGCATCTTGCGAGTGGCCACGCCGACGCCTTTTGCCAGCTCTTGCATGAAAAATACGAAACCAGCGTCGTTCCAGGTCGCTTCTTCGAGGCCCCCGAGCACTTCCGCATAGGCGTTGGCGGTGAAACCGAAGATGTCCGCGAAGGACTTTCACGCGTGGCTGCCGCGCTCGACGAACTCGCGGTTAAACGCTAGCCTCGGTTTGGGCCAGCGGTCAATGAGACCCGACCGGAGCGGATTTCTCCCGGGGAATCATCTACGGATCTCGTGGCACTGAAATTCCTGCTTTGTCACGGGGCGGCTGAAGGGAGTAAAATGCCGCTCCTATGAGCACTGGGCATGCTTCTTTCGTTCGAATCGTTCTCTTCGCGTCGGCTTGTTTCTTGCTGGTCAGCTCGGCCCCAGCGACTTCGTCGCTGCAAGAACGAACCTTTGAATTTACCTACACAGCCGAAGTTCACGACATCCCTGCGGGATCGAAAGATGTGCAAATCTGGTTGCCGTATCCCCAGGGCGACCAGTACCAGAAAGTCTTGAAGGCCAAAGTGAGTTCGCCTTACCCTTCGCAAATTTTGACGGGGCCCGAATACGGGAATCAAATGGTGCACATTGACGTGAAGAACCCCGGCGCGGCGAGCATTCCCGTAACGATGGAGTTCACCGTTGAGCGCACCGAGCATGTACGCAAGGCTTTTACGGGCGTTTCCAGCTCCGCCCCGAGCGCGCCGCCGGATCTGGCACGCTGGTTGCAGCCGGACCACCTCGTCCCGCTCGATCAGCGTATCCGCGAACTTTCAGCCGAAGTGACGGCCGGTAAGACCACCGACCTCGACAAAGCCCGGGCGATTTTCGACTATGTTTTGGCAAACATGAAGTATGACAAGAGCGGGACAGGTTGGGGCAACGGGGACATTTATTGGGCGTGCGATGCCAAGCGGGGGAACTGCACCGATTTTCATTCTCTTTTTATCGGGCTGGCTCGCTCGGCCGGCATCCCCGCAAAATTTGAAATTGGATTCCCCTTGCCGCCAGGCGGGACAAGCGGAGAGATCGGCGGCTACCATTGCTGGGCGGAATTCTATCTGAAGGATTACGGCTGGGTCCCCATTGACGCTTCGGAAGCGTGGAAAGATCCGTCGAAGCGAGAATATTTCTTCGGTGCGCACGATGCAAACCGCGTTCAGTTCAGTGTCGGCCGCGACTTGATCCTGGCGCCGCCACAGGCGGGTCCACCGCTGAACTACTTTGTTTATCCGTACGTGGAAGTGAACGGGAAACCGTTTTCGTCGGTGAACAAGAAATTCTCGTTTCGGGATGCTAGCGCGGCACCGCTCACTGCCGGCGCGATGCGGTAGCGTGATGCGCCCGGCGCGAACGTGCAGCGCGCGCTTTCTTTCGCGAAAGTATGATTTCCACTAGCGCTCGCGCGGCGGCGCTCAGCGGACGATCTTGGCGGTACACCAAATATAAGTGCCGCTGAATCCTCATTTGGCGGATGCGCAACTCGTGCAGATCGCCGCGCGCCAGCTCACCTTCCACACACATGCGCGGCACGATGGCGACCCCTCTTTTCATCTCCACGAATCTTTTGATGCTCTCTATGGTAGGGAGTTCCAGCTCCATTCGCAGGGCCACGCGGTGCCGCGCGAACATCTGTATCACTTGTTGGCGATGGGGCGACTTAACAATGTGCGCGACAAAGGTTTCACCACCGAGCGCGGAAATATCCACCTCCCGCCGCTTGGCGAGGTTATGGCCGGGCCAAACCACCAGAGTGAGCGAGTCCCGATAGAACTTCACGGCGGTCAGTTCCCTTTCCTCGGGCAAGTAGGAAATCACGCCGATATCGAGCTGGTGGCTCAGCAGTTCCCGCGGAATCATGCGCGAAAATACGCGATGAACCCGGACGTGAATGCCCGGGTGGCGCTCGCGAAAACGGTCCAGCGCCGGCAGAAGCGCATGAATCGAGCTTTCATTCACACCCAGAGAAACTTGCCCGCGCTCCAGAGCGCCCAATTCCCTCAAGCCTTTGCGAGCTTCCTCACGCAGGTTGAGCATGCGCTCGGCATACTCGAGCAGAAGCACGCCCGCGTCCGTCAACGCACGAGCTCCTGAGCCACGCACGAAAAGCGGCTGGCCGACCCAGGCTTCCAGCTTGCGCATGGCGATGCTGATGGCCGGTTGCGTGCGGTACAACTTTTCCGCAGCGCGAGAATAGCTGCGCTCATTCGCCACGGTCTGAAACACGTGGAGCACCGCTAGATCCACAAGATTCCTCCAAGCACCCTCTACAGATATAAAGAAAACTTATATTACATGCAAGAAGTATAAATTTGACATGCTTGGGCATCCGCGGTTCACTCGACGTGTTCGGGAGATCCCATGGAAACTGTACACATCTTCGACACCACGCTGCGTGACGGCGAACAATCGCCGGGTTTTTCCATGAATTGCGGCGAAAAGCTTCTCCTCGCGCGCCAACTGGAACAGCTCGGCGTGGATGTGATTGAGGCGGGCTTCCCGATCGCCTCGCCCGGAGACTTAGAAGCCGTACGCGCCATAGCTGCCGAGGTCAAGGGCTCGCGAATCGCCGCGTTAGCTCGCGCGCGCCTGGAAGATGTCAATGCAGCGCTGCGGGCCCTCGAACCCGCAGCCCGTCCGCGTCTGCATATTTTCTTGGCGACGTCGGATCTGCATTTGGAACATAAGCTGCGCATTACGCGCACAGAGGCCCTTGAGCAGGTGGCAAAAATGGTTTGCTATGGCCGCATGCGCTGCGATGAAGTGGAATTTTCCGCGGAAGATGCCAGCCGAAGCGATCTGGCCTATCTCCTCGAAGTAATCGAGGCGGCTGCACGCGCCGGTGCCAGCATCATCAATCTTCCCGACACCGTCGGCTATTCCACGCCTGAAGAGTACGGCGCCATGTTCCGCGCCGCGCGCAAACACCTTGCTGCCTACCCGAGTGTTGTGTTCAGCGCGCATTGCCACAACGATCTGGGCCTCGCAGTGGCCAATTCGCTGGCAGCCATTGATGCCGGAGCGCGCCAGGTGGAATGCACTATCAATGGTATCGGCGAGCGTGCTGGAAATGCTTCACTGGAAGAAATTGCGGTGGCGCTGCATGTGCGGCAGGTGCGCTATTCCGTTTGCACGAACATCTCGCTCGAGAAGATTTATTCCACCAGCAGGCTGCTCACTTCTGTCACGGGAGTGAGTGTTCCGCCGAACAAAGCCGTGGTGGGGGCCAACGCCTTCGCGCACGAAGCGGGCATTCATCAGGACGGTATGCTGAAGAATCCCATGACCTACGAAATCATCGTGCCGGAAAAGGTCGGCGTTCCTTTGCGCAGGCTGGTGCTTGGAAAACACTCGGGACGCAACGCTTTGCGTGCGCGGCTCGATGAGCTGGGCTATAAGACCACGGACGCCGAACTCGCGGAGTGCTACAAACAGGCGATGGTGCACGCGGATGCTGCCAAGCTGGTAACCGATCGCGATTTGCTTTCGATCATTCACAAAGTCCGCCGCGGTCGCTCGGTAGCTCCCGCAAACGAGGGCGTTGGTATCGCAGCGGCCAGTTGAAGAATGTAAAAGCTGCGGATTGTTCGGGGGGAGCTGAAATCCATGAGCAAAATGCGAAAAACGATTGCAGTGCTGCCAGGAGATGGAGTCGGCCCGGAAGTCACCCGCGCAGCCGTCCAACTGCTGGGCGATTGCGCTGCTGTATTCGAGCACGATTTCGATTTTCGCGAGTTCGCGTTTGGCGGCGCAGCCATCGAGCGATTCGGCACGCCGCTCCCGGAAGAAACTCTGGCGGGATGCCGCTCGTGCGATGCGATTCTGCTGGGGGCCATCGGCGGCCCTGGGTGGGACTCCCTTCCGCTGCAAGAGCGCCCGGAAGCCGGTTTGCTGGGCTTGCGCAAGCAGCTTGGTTTGTACATCAACCTGCGCCCAATTCAGTTGCGGCCGGCCTTGCAAGGAATTTCCCCGCTGCGCCGCGACCGCATCAGCGGATGCGATTTCGAAATCGTGCGCGAACTAGCGGGAGACATTTATTTTGGCGTACACGAGCAGCGCGGCGAAGGAAGCGATGCGAGCGCGCGCGACGTGGCGTCTTACACGGCATCGGAAATCGAGCGTATAGCGCGCTATGCATTCGAGCGGGCTGCCGCACGAAACCGGCACGTGACCAGCGTGGACAAGGCCAACGTGCTGGCCACTTCCGCACTCTGGCGAAGCACGGTCACGCGGGTCTCGCGCGATTATCCGGAGATCACGTTGGAGCATTTGTACGTTGACAACGCTGCGATGCAGATCCTATTGCGCCCCGTGCAATTCGATGTGATTTTGACCGGAAATCTGTTCGGCGACATCTTGAGCGATGAAGCGGCAGCTCTTGCCGGCTCCATTGGATTAATTCCCTCCATGAGCCGCGGCGCTGCAAACCAACCCGCGCTTTACGAGCCCATTCACGGATCGGCGCCATCGCTCGCCGGTAAGGATGTGGCTTGCCCGCTCGGAGCGATTTTTTCCGCGACCCTGCTGTTGCGGGAATCTTTCGGCCTGGACATAGAAGCGCAATGGATCGAATCGGCGGTAGATCGCGTTCTGGATCACGGTTACCGTACCATGGATATTGCAGAGTCAGTTTCACGCGTGCTACGCAGCTCGGAATTCACCGCACACATTCGCGCAGAGTTGCATGAATCGCTAGTCCATTCGGAGCGCTACGGCTGGGGAGTGTAAGCAGTCTGCGCAGGGCTGCCCGCGCCTCGCAGAACGTCAACCTGCATTCGAGTCCCACAATTCCTAAACTTTTCTCAATACCAGGCAACTCGCGATCATGTCGTGCAAGGCTTGTTTCTTCTCCGTGAATCCCGCCATCATGTAGCCAATGCCTAGCGGAATCAGGCCGGTAATAATCTTGGCGAAATAACGCCCGCTTGCGCGCCCAAAAGTGATTCGGCGGCCTTCGAGATCCGTCACGATCAATCCGAGCGCCATCTTACCGAGCGTTCCCTGGTGGGAAGAGCTTTCCATCCAAGCATAATAGATCCACATCATCACAATCGAGATCGCACATAGCAGGAAAATTATCGCGATCAGCCCCGGCGTAAAAATGTCTTCCGGATTGCTTGTTCCGTGAATCAAGTCTTTGAGACTTCCGATGCCGACCGCAGCGATTCCAGCCAGGAATACGATAGCAAATGCAATTCCAGCCAGAAGCCCGTCGATCAAGTGCGCCACCACTCGCAACCAGAATCCGGCATAGGCCGACTGGGGGAACGGAGGAGCGGGTGAAATGCCGCCATAAGGTCCCGGGATCGGCGGCACAGGTGTTCCAGAGACCGGGGCGCTCGGTGCCGAAGCGAATGGCGGATTCACAGGCTGGCCACAGGAGGAGCAAAATACTGCGCCTTGTGCGATTGCAGTTCCACATTTTGAGCAGTACATTTTGCTCCTCGGAATTAATTTGCGGGCCGGGCGCTCTATAGCTTGCGTATGACGAGTGTGCCCGCGATCATATCGTGCAGCGCCTGCTTCTTTTCAGTGAAACCTGCCATAAGGTAGCCAATTCCTAGCGTAAAAAAGGAAATGTAGCGAGCGAAATACCGGCCGGTTGCGCGGCCGAAACTGACACGAGCTCCTGCCAAGTCAGTGACTTCAAGCCCGAGGGCTTTCTTCCCAAGCGTCGCCTGCCATGCTGAACTTTCCAAAAGTGCATAGTAAAGCCATTCGAGCACGAGAATTATCAAGAAAAACTTACGCATAGTGGCGATTAGCGGGATGAAATCCTCTGGCGAAGACGGATGAGTCCGCATCAACTCGCGAATTCCGATGGACCCTGCCAACGGCAACGTGAGAATTGCACCTGCAAACTGCAAAACGATTCGGTCGATAATCCAAGCCACGAAGCGAAGCCAAAACCCTGCGTAAGCGATTGCCCGCGCGGCCGGGACGGGCCAGCTCGGTTGGGCCGGCGGCGCATACACCGGCGGTGCGACCGACACTGGGGCTGCGGCGGCGGGTGGAGCGGCAAATGTTGTGGCCATGGGCTGCCCACATGCACTGCAGAACGCTGCGCCTTCCGGTAGATTTGAGCCACACTTTGAACAGTACATGGGGCCTCCTCACAGTGCGACGCTGCCACAATCTGGCATTGCTTGTTGCGCATCCTACTGAACACCAAACCCAAGGGTCAACATGCAAATGATTGCGCCGGCGCCGCGCGATTGCTTACACTCGTGCACGGCGTTCGGGGCAAAGGAGATTCCATGCTAATTCACATTTCGAGGACGACAAGAATTCTTAGCAGCGCTGTGGCAGCGCTAGCGCTTTTTGCAAGCGGTTTCATTGCCGGGCAGAACAAATTCGGCCAGCCGAAGACCATCATTCACATGGTCATTCTCAAATGGAATCCGGGCGTTTCTGATACCGACAAGCAGGGCGCGCTGGAAGGCGTTAAGGAGATGGCGGCAAAAATCCCGGGCGTCAAAAACGTGTGGATCAAAGCGGAACGTCTGCAGCCACGCGATTTCAGCGCCGCCTTTGCCATCGAGTTTCAGAACCGGGCCGCGGCCGACGCTTACGCCGAAAGTCCCATTCACCAGGCTTGGGAGCAGAAGTACACGTTGCTCCGCGAAGCCAGCATCTCCGAGCAGGTCACAAATCCTTAGTTACGCACGACCAAAAGCGGCCGACGAGCGAAATGCCGCTTACATTTTCAGTTCATGGTCCGAGGCAAAATCTTCTATTCCTAGAAGTGCTGCGGTGTTTGGCTCCGCCAAACGGGGTCACCACATGGACTCCCCGAGCGTTTTCTTCAACGGTTGTGCCGTGGGCCAAATCTGAGCGCGAGGGAAAAATGACCATGAAAAAGCTAATTATCGCGATCTTTGTAGCTTACGTTGTTCTGATGGCCACGAATTACTTGGTCCATAGCGTTTGGCTGATGCCGGATTACGATGCCATTCCGCTGAGCCATCGCAGCGCCGAACAGATCATGCACCGATTCTGGGCCATGGCATTGGGACAGTTCTTTTTTGCCGCGATGTTTGCTTACATCTACGCGCGCGGACGCGAGAACAAGCCGTGGATGCCGCAAGGCATTCGCTACGGAATCGTGATGACTTTCATGACCGTCATTCCATATTCCTTAAGCGAATACGTGGTGTACTTTGTGCCGCACATGCTCGCAGTGAAGTGGATGGTCGCCGGAGGAATTCAGCTCGTCATCCTAGGCTTGATCGTAGCGGGAATTTGTAAAGACGGCGCTGCGGCGTGAGGAACAAGACGCCAGTTAGACGCGGATTGCGCTGTGCCAAGCTGAATTCTTCAGGCAAGACAAAGGCTACGAGTGGCGTTGGATTTCCACAACTGCCGGTGAAATCCACAGTGCAAACCACCCTAAATTCGCCGGAAAATAATTCGGATGTACTTGACGGAATTCGAAAAGTTGATATACTCTCCTGATGTCGGTGGCCCCTTGGTTCGTTGGGGATTCTCCTGACGGACCGGGTCTGCCCAAGAGGTGAAGTTGGTTACTAACACCGGGTAGAACGAATTCGAGCATCGAGCACTTCCGTCCTAGAGCCGCTCACTGAGTGGCCAGGTAGTGGACGGACTCGCCCGGCGCTCGACGCCGGGTTTTTTATTTCCCGCGGCTTCGGCCCCAAACCGAAGACGCGCTCCGCCGGGAGCGGAGACGTTCCGATCGGAAGTTGCTGAACGGAACGACGATCTTTGACAACTGAAGGAAGCTGGCATTACGTTATGCGATTTCAAGTTCGCATGGCGTAATAAACCGCAAATTTTTGCTCGAGAGTAGCGCAATGTGGAAAGGCGAACTTGCCTCGCATTGGTTCAGCGCGTGAATTTCCGGGTTTCGAAAGAAGCTTGGAAAAGCGCGTCACCCCTGAAGTACATCCCCGAGTGGCTTGCAAGACCTTTCGTTGGACGGTTTTCAGGGTTTCGATTTCGCAAGGGGTCGAGACGTGTTGGGTAAGTTTTATGGTTAAGCTACTAAGGGCGTACGGTGGATGCCTTGGCGCCAACAGACGAAGAAGGACGTGGCAAGCTGCGATAAGCCTCGGGGAGCCGCAAGCAGGCTTTGATCCGGGGATTTCCGAATAGGGAAACCTATCCTGGTAAAACCAGGTTACGGCCCGCTGAATACATAGGCGGGTGCGAGTCAACCCAGGGAAGTGAACCATCTCAGTACCTGGAGGAAAATAAATCAATTGAGATTCCGATAGTAGCGGCGAGCGAAATCGGAACAGCCCAAACCGGGGTGTTTACATCCCGGGGTTGTAGGACCGCGTGAGTAGAGTTACCAATCCGGAGGCTAGGTGAACCTGCTGGAAAGCAGGGTCAAAGAGGGTGAAAACCCCGTAACCGAAAGCTTACCGGACTCGAAGCGGTATCCTGAGTACCACGGGGCACGAGAAACCCCGTGGGAATCTGGGGAGACCACTCTCCAAGGCTAAATACTCGTTGGCGACCGATAGTGAACTAGTACCGTGAGGGAAAGGCGAAAAGCACCCCTGCGAGGGGAGTGAAATAGAACCTGAAACCGTATGCTTACAAGCAGTCAGAGGGCAATGCCGGGTCTTCGGATCCGGAAAGCCTGATGGCGTGCCTCTTGCTTAATGAGCCGGCTAGTTATTCTCACACGCGAGGTTAAGCGCAAGCGAGCCGTAGCGAAAGCGAGTCCGAATAGGGCGTTCAGTGTGTGGGAATAGACGCGAAGCGGGATGATCTACCCTTGGCCAGGTTGAAGGTCGCTTAACCGCGACTGGAGGACCGAACCGGTGTGAGTTGAAAATCGCTCGGATGAGCTGAGGGTAGGGGTGAAAGGCTAATCAAATTCCGTGATAGCTCGTTCTCCCCGAAATGCCTTTAGGGGCAGCCTCGTATGATTTGCCACGGTGGTAGAGCACTGAATGGACTAGGGTCCCATCCAGGATACCGAATCCAATCAAACTCCGAATGCCGTGTACAACAGTACGGGAGTGAGACTACGGGGGATAAGCTCCGTGGTCGAGAGGGAAAGAACCCAGACCGCCAGCTAAGGTCCCAAACTGCAGACTAAGTGGGAAAGGACGTGTGAGCGCACAGACAGCCAGGAGGTTGGCTTAGAAGCAGCCATCCTTTAAAGAAAGCGTAACAGCTCACTGGTCAAGTGTTCACGCACCGACAATCCAACGGGGCTAAGTCTGCGACCGAAGCTGCGGAATTGACGATTCCTACGGGAATTCGTCATTTGGTAGGGGAGCATTCTATTGTGTTCGACGGTAGATCGAGAGAACTACTTGACGCAATGGAAGAGACTCTGCCGGCATAAGTAGCGATAAACACGATGAGAACTCGTGTCGCCGAAAGTCTAAGGTTTCCTGAGGAAGGTTAATCCGCTCAGGGTTAGGCGGGTCCTAAGGTGAGGCCGAGAGGCGTAGCTGATGGACAGCAGGTCAACATTCCTGCCCCGCCATACGAACGTTTGACGATGGGGTGACGCAGAAGGATAGGGGAGTCGGGTGATGGACGTCCCGATGTCTTGGTGTAAGCCGGATCCCGCAGGAAAATCCACGGGGTCATTCAACGGTCAGACCAGGTCCGAGGCCACACGGCCACAAAGTCTCTGATTTCACGCTGCCAGGAAAAACCTCTAAGGAGTTCGGATGGTGCCCGTACCTCAAACCGACACAGGTAGACAAGGTGAATATCCACAGGCGCTCGAGAGAACGCTCGCTCAGGAACTAGGCACATTAGCCCCGTAACTTCGGGAGAAGGGGTGCCCCGCTAGGGTTTATAGCCCGAGGGGGCCGCAGTGAAATGCGTTCGGCGACTGTTTAACAAAAACACAGCTCTCTGCTAAGTCGAATACGACGTATAGGGGGTGACGCCTGCCCGGTGCCGGAAGGTTAAAGGGAGGGCTTAGCTGCCGCAAGGCAGCGAAGGCTTGATCTGAAGCCCCGGTGAACGGCGGCCGTAACTATAACGGTCCTAAGGTAGCGAAATTCCTTGTCGGGTAAGTTCCGACCTGCACGAATGGCGTACCGATCGAACGACTGTCTTGGCGAACGGCTCGGCGAATTTGTGGTTCCGGTGAAGACGCCGGATGCCCGCATCTAGACGGAAAGACCCCGTGCACCTTAACTGCACTCTGGTCATGATTAACGGTACTGCCTGCGTAGGATAGGTGGGAG
>Ga0302306_10002147_pt1 | contig 10264 bp, 5 predicted proteins | sample III_Palsa_E3_1_FD_198761 | JGI IMG/M metagenome (GOLD analysis project Ga0302306, IMG submission 198761) | Peat permafrost microbial communities from Stordalen Mire near Abisko, Sweden - III_Palsa_E3_1 | ecosystem: Environmental > Terrestrial > Soil > Palsa > Peat permafrost | place: Sweden...
AATAACAAATAATTTATACCCCAGTAAATGAGAAACAAAATTTTTGTTTATTTTTTTAATCTTTACAGATTTTTTACAATTTAAACACATTTAATTTGACGACAAATATCATACCAAAAAACAAATTGACGATCACTTCACCAAAAACAATATCTTGTGTACCATAATAGTAATTACTCAGCTAATAATGATCTTTAGTCATCATATGAAACCTTGTAAATGATAGAACCTGGTGCACGAATATGACATTTAAATGTTTATCAAGACCTCAGAAACAAGAAAAACACCAAATTCACCTTTTGGTGCTTCAACAGATTTATAAACACTGCCATATTTAAACAATATCCTTCAGAAAAGCTTTAAAATGATGTATTAAAATTCCATATGATACTTCATGTGGCACGATTTGGATAACAAACTTATTAATATCTAAATTATACTCACCTGTTGAATATTATTTATCATTGTTCTAAAATTAATAACTATTACGCATTTCACTATACGAATTAATAACGATCAAAACATCTCCAGTTTTACCACAGGAATACTAAAAATTAATCTTCATAAACATCATAAGTATATTTTTACGAATCCCAAGCAACACCAGAACCTCGTAACATAACACCAGTAAATCCATTATCTATTACTTCCTTTGTTGTTAAATACCAATACCCACAATCGCTGACGCCAATTCTATTACCAGAAACATTTCTTCCATTTCATCAATTCTGTTGAAAATACACTATAAATTTATATAATCTTCTAATAATCCATTGGTAAATCTAAATGACACCTCCTGGTCAATATATAATGCATGCATTCTTGCCACTTACTCGTTCATAAAATTCTAATGATTTTTCTCGTCTTCAAAGGTCCATAAAATGGTGTTAAAGCACCACATCCATAGCATGTGTGTTAATGCTAAAATATGATTTAAATTCTTGTTATTTCCAAAAAATGACTCTATATATTGTGCTCTTTAGGTATTTCAATTACTTGATCTATGCTTGTAGTAAAAAATCACGAATAATGTTTCATTGTTAATGATATGCATGTTCTTGTGCCATCATAGAACATGGTCGAACGATCAAAATATGGCAGCTTGTGTAAATGTTTTATATTCAATAAGTTTTTCAGTTCCTCTATGTAATATCCAATATGTGGATCACTACTTTCACAATTTCCCATCTAATTCCAAACTAAACGTAAACACCATGTGCTGCGGGATGTTGTGACCCAAATTTATGCAAATGTTTTTACTTTGTTAAATCAAAAACCGCAACATAAAATAACAAGAAATATAACTATCATACCAAAAAAAATTTTTCTATTAAACAAAATAATTTTAAATTAAAGTTAACTATTCTTATATTAATAAACATAAGTTTCATAACTTAATCTCCTTTTTAACCTAACCACGCTTTAATCTAAGCCATAAAAAGAAAAGATAAGTGTAGACTTCTCCTTATATAAATTCAGCATTATTTCTAACATATGTAGCACCCGGCAATACTTAGTGAAAAATAACCGCAAACAAGAGATATATTCAACCTCGTCCTCTCGTACTAGAGGCAACACACTAAACTTTTCAACTATTGTAGATAGGGCCCGAACTGTCTCACACGTTCTAAACCCAGCTCACGTACACTTTAATCGGTGAACAACCGAACCCTTGGAACCTTCTTCAGCTCCAGGATGATGAGCCGACATCGAGGTGCCAAACAATCCCGTCGATAATACTCTCAAGAATTATCAGCCTGTTAATATCCCTAGCGTACCTTTTATCCGATAAGTAATACTTTTATCCACGAAAAAATATTAGATCACTAGACCGACGCTAATCTCTAATAGATCATAAATCAATCAGTTAAGTAATATATACCCTTCGCTATTAATAAAAGAATACCTTATATTAAAACCTACCTTTTACACACTCCGTTACTATTTAGGAGGTACCGCCCCAGTCAACTAGCCCTCTTACACTTTCTTCAAAAAGAATCAGTTTTTTGTACAACATAAAAATTAAGTCTTTCAATATCCCCTAGTGAATGATTCGAAAATCAGACATATAAGCTTCTCAATAGCCTACTAATTAAAGTACGAAACGTAAAAGAATATAGTAAAGTGCATAGGGTCTTTCCGTCTACCAATAGTATTCCGCATCTTACGGAAAATTCATTTCATTGGATCCAACTAGAGACATGGGGAAGTCGTACATCATTCGTGCGCTCGGAACTTACCCACAAGGAATTTCCTACCTTAGGACCCTCATAGTAGAGCCGCCGTTTATTGGAATTACCTTTTTACTTATATACTACAAAAATATAAAAATATATATGCATTGTATAATAAATTCAAAGATTAACTTTACAACACCGGGCAGATCTCAGACCAATACATCATCTTACGATTTAGCAGTCCTGTGTTTTTACTAAACATCGCTCCCCCCTTTCAGTGACGCCAAAAAAGAAAAATCTTTAAAGCACTCTTTATCCCAAAGTTACAGAGTCAATTTGCCGTTCCTTAAATCTGGTTCTTCCATCGCCTCAGTTTTCTCAACCAACCTACCGTGTCGGTTTTCATACGTTTTATTATTTATCGTTATTTCTGAGATTTCTCATTAAAAAAACCATTCTGAGCATAAATACAAAGCACACTTCTGCGTACGCATACTTACAATTCAATTATTTTTAACTTTAAAACCTGTCACAATAAAAATATTTTTATTAACCTAATCCCTTTTCTTTTGCTTTCGCTAATAAATAGGGGACGTATAACCCTGAGATTGATACCAAATACTCAGAAACCTTAGGTTTACGGCATAACTTTATAAAGTTATTAACACTACTAAACATACCAGCATTCTCACTCAAAGGATTTAACAACAAGGCTTTCACCTATGCACAAACACCCCTTTGACGTTCACTACCATGTTCTTAGTTAACTTTTTTGCCTAATTTAATTAATTTTTCTTAATTTTACATAAGCAGTAACAACGATTTTTGCCGCGTTTTCATATGGAGCGCCTGTTAAAGTACCTTGCTTTTCAGCAAGCATTTTCGCTTTGTTTTACAAAAAAAATACTTCTTCGCTCCCCCGCTCGTTTAATTTTCATTCCTAGCTTTAGAGATATCAAATTCCTTTATTTTTAAATAAAATAATTTTACATTTTGGTAGCTTTTACGCTTTCTTTAAAAGTGACTGCTTTAAACCAACTTCCCTTAATGCTCTTAATTTATTATTGAACTTCATATCATTGCGGCCTTTAGCTAAAGATAGGACTCTTTTCCTTTTGAACAAGACCTTATCACCCAATTCTGTTTAATAATATTCAATTTTTTGCATTCGAATTTGGTTGAAGATTACGTCTTCATCCAGAGCCTACCACAAAATATCATTATTATCACTCTACCTTTAAATAGATTTCGTCGAAAACCAGCTATCTCCAAGTTTATTAGCCTTTCACCCCTATTCACAGCTCTCTCATTCTGTTGCGACAGAAACGTACGATCCTCTGATGTTTTGTACGCATCTTCAATCTGGCCATAATAGATCACCTGGTTTCGGTCTAATAATTAATACTTTTATCTATTTTAAAAATCGTTTCCCTTCGCCTTTTAGCTTCATTAACTATTAAGTCGCTGATTTCCCATTATACAAAAGGTACATTATTTTTTTTTTTAGTCGCCATTGGCCGTCCGACCTTTGTGAAGGGAAGCCTAGATAGAGAATAAAAATAATTCTATAAGTATTGGATTTCAGGAGCTCTTTCACCCTCTGCTATATCAGCACTTTTCATTTTCCCTTTACATACTTGTTCACTATCGCTCATCTTAATTTTTTAGTCTTGAAGTGGTCCTTCAGTGTTTCCGATTACTTAATGTAACCTTACTTCTTTTCTATAATCTACTATTGCGCCTTTGACGCCTTTTTGCTACCTCAGCTCCTATTTCACCGATCGTTTTTTAGCGAAAGTGGGTTACGCGTCATCCAACCTGTAGTACAAGCGGGCTTCAACTCTTTAATGATTTTTTTTATCTTTTTTCATTTCCTCACCACTACTTTGAAAATCACTTTCTTTTCTTTTTTCTTTAGTACTAAGATGTTTCAATTCCCTAAGTTTTTGTTCTTTTGTTTCTACTTTGGTCAATACTATTCAGTGCTTTTAACTCATATATATTTCGTTTTTTACACCATATTAAGATGTCGAACATCACATACACAATACTTTTTTTTACATTTTTATTTTTCATCATCATGAGACAGCGGGACTTGAACCCGCAACCTACCGTTAAAAGCCGGGCGCTCTACCAGTTGAGCTATCCCCCATTCTTTGCTATTTTTATTTTAGCATATCTTTTTAATCTTTACCAGATTTTTTACAATTTAAACACATTTAATTTGACGACAAATATATGCATTTTTTATGCTCCCACGGGAATCGAACCCGTATTTTGCGAATGAAATCGTATGTCCTACCACTAACGACGGGAGCATGGAGTTATTTTTTATTATTTTTTTCTTTATTTTTTGTTTAACTTTTAATTTAATAATGAAATTATAGAATTTGTGCAGAATTGTTATGTATTTAAGTAAAGTGATAAGCCAATTGCGGATCAATGGCAGCAATGGCTAATAAATTACAGCAATAAACATCCTTTAAATTCACCTAATGTAAACTATAATAAATAAAATTTAATTAATCGCTAAACAATTAATTCCAATGCATGAAAAACATAAGAAAATTTTTTTAAGAATTAAACAAAATATGCTGTAAATAAAAGAACTATATTAATAACTGCATTTTTTCATTTACCTAATTTATTAATCTTGCGATAATGGGATTTAACCCATGACCCTTCGTTATGAGCCGACTGCTCTACCATCTAGCTATATCCACTATTTTTTACATAATTTTGGGAAGGAGAAATCGAACCCTCATACCATGCTCCAAAAACATTGTCCTACCATTAACGACAACCCATTATTTTTAACTTTATATAAATTTTTTTTTATAAGAATAATAATTTTATCCAGATATATTATAAAAGAAAAAAATTTAAAATTATTATTGTTGGTATAGTCTATAAGGTAAGACACAAAAATTCTATAACGAAATCTAAATCCATAAAACTATAATATATAAAAGTTAATAAAAAGATAAGTATTTGTAGTCAAGCTTAAGTAATAAAATACTATTTTTAAAAAAACTAATAAAATTATTATAAAAATAAAGTTTTTTAGTTTTTTTAATCTTTACAGATTTTTTACAATTTAAACACATTTAATTTGACGACAAATATATGCACTTTTTATGCATTGCCCCAAAAATAAACAACGAAATAAAAATAACCAAATAACGTCAACAAAATGCCAATACCATGCGGCTATCTCTAATCCTACTTATTCTTTAAAGAAAAATGATCGAAATATAACGAAGCATAGCACAATAATAAATATTGTACCTACAATACATGGAAACCATAAAACCTGTTGCTAAATAAATGTAGATCCTATACAGAATCAGAAAATTAAATGGTGCTGAAAATATTCAATTACTTGAACAATGTAAAAAGTAATGCTAAAAATATCTAGCTTCAAATGCAATATTGCTGCTGGTTTATCATAGTTATAAATAATTGATGCGCTAACGTTATCATAGCCCCCGAATTCAATAAAATAATATATTCCATAAAGGAATTTCAAAAGCATTTAAACCTTCATAAATGCTGGCGGCCAAATTGCTCCGATGCTAACAGCAGGTGCCAAAGCAGCATGAAAAAATGCCCAAAAAAATCCTAAGAAAAAAAAAGCTTCGGAGATTATAAATAATCCGAGCCAAATTTTAAACCAATTTGAACATAAGTGAATGATTAATAAATGAGTGCCCTCTCTTACAACATCACGTCCCCAAATTGCGAACATAATTATAAGTAAAATAACACCGAAGGTTAATATTGAATTAGTTATATATTGCATTGTTAAAATTAAACCAGTGGTTATCAATAATAAGCTGTTGGCAGTTAAAATTGGCCAGGGACTTTGGCTAACCAGGTGATTAAAATGCGTTTGGTTCAAAAAATTAAATTTAAGTATAACACACCATCCTCATTATAATTTTCCTAAATTATTTTTATTTTTCCTTACTTTTTAATAAGCTTATTTTTAAAAATAAAACGAAAATTATAAGTTTAATGAGGATGGAATTTTCTTAATGAAACCAAACCTTAACACCAACAACCAAAACGCATGATTTTAGCATCTGTTGCATATCAATAAATCTAATTTAGTACCTAAAGTACAGAACCATGTTGTCGTAATATATAGCTGCGCGTTCTTTTCTGTTAAACGACCTGCACAACAATACGAAAACCATTTAAAGTTGGTGCTCTTTTAAGATCTTGAATAATTGGGCGTAAATATCAAAAATAGTAAATATTGTTGTAATTTTACTAAATATAATTTGTTATCATTGATGCAGAAGTATTTCGATATTTAAACCATTAAAAATACAATAACATTATTATTATTATCAATGCTTTAATAGAAGATACAATTGCTAACTGGCTCCTTGAAAATGAAGAAACGTTCTCTAAAAATATGCTCAAAATAAAAAACATTAAAGTGTCTATACGAAATTCTTTAATAAATAATAAATATAATATTTTTAATGTAAACAAATTGGAACATAACGTGGTAACGTTAAATACTTGAAAGTACTTTTTGAATAAACTTATAAATAAGAAAAACTGTTTTTTAAATGAACTCGTTTCAATGTTGGAAAGTAATTAAACAATCTTTATTATTTTAAGTACTTTTTTGTGGAGGATAAAAAAGTAATGGGTTTAATACTGAAAAAACAAATCATAAAAAAGTATGGTAAAATCTTTAATTTATTGTTTGTTTTTCAGGATATTTGTTTGTTGTTTTTTGAAACGTTGTGTTTGGTAAACTTTGTTTTCTGACTCTATTTTTATAGAAAATACCTTAAGCTTATATTTAAAAAGTAAACTACTTTTTTTTTGTTTCTTTGCGACTATGTTTTTCGCAAATAATGGTAAACGTATTGTAACTTTTGCTTTTGTACGCACATTTTGGTCAGTACGTTTACTTTTATTTTTAGTAAACTTCCATTTGTTTTTTCTCGACGAATATTAAAAAAATAACATAGGTTTTAAATAATTTAAACGAAATAGTTTTCGTTTACCCTATAAATTTACGTATACTTTAAGTCATATTTACGACATTTATTTTTCTTTTTTGGATTTGTTTCGAATAATATTGACGTAAAAAAGGGAATCTTCGTTTTACAGTAGAAATGGTGCAAGCATCATGAAGGCTTTCGAATCCTTTCTTTACAAAAGCAGTCCGCCAATCTTCCAAGAAACCATCATAAATATATAATCTAAAGTTAAGTATTAGCTCGACTTATATTTATATGTGAAGTATAAAGCCATCTTCAATAAATTATTCGGTATTATATTATCATGAACCAGAAATCTTTTCATCTGTAATACGTTTATTATTTCTTACGTTGTAGCTGAAAAAACTGGTGTGTATATTTTGTTATAAATAAATTCAAAAATCGAATAATTGAAAATCCCCTTGTAAATAGTTTAAATATATTTTTTTTGTGCAATCCATGAGGACGTCCAACTCTAGAATCACCTAAACGAATTTAAGCATTTGCATTAACCAAATGGCCCAATTATCGTTTATTTTTTAATTTCTCACGACGCTTACGATTTCTCTCGGAATCGTGGTCGTTGGCCCTAATTTTTTTGTAAGCATATTCACCTAATTTATGACCAAAATGTGCCCTCTTACGTTAATGCCATGTAATACTTACCGCGTAAATAGTTATCGTTTCTTATAGAATACGGTCTATCGTATAAGACCGTTTCTGGTAATTTTTTTATAATACCAAAATTTAACCTAAATTTTTTACTTGAGTTTCTTTTTTTTATTTTTACGTTTCATTTAACTTATACGTGTTTTTCTACTTTTTCTTGCAGAAACTAAAATATTGGATGATTCTTTTTTTTTGCTGTGGAATGCCTAAACTTAATTTCCCAGTTCTACTTTTAGGGCACAACCGCCTCTGTACGTCCACCATTGGATGATCTACAGGATTCTTGCCGATGGTCTTACCCTTGGTCTAATACCAAGCGTCTTATTGTGCCGCTTTTTTATATCGCGTAGAAAATAGTATTATTACTTACAATACCACTGAGGCTATTCCCTTATTTGAGATTAATCTATGTTCACCCTTTTCAATTTTATTAAACATGATTTTTTAATTTTACATCTTTCGTAATAAACAGCACTATTTCCTGCGCTTTTGTTATTTTTGCACCAATCCTGGAACTAGTTCATATTAAAAATTATTGCACCTAAAGAATTAATTTTAATAGTTTGACCAACCTTTTTCTTTATTATTGGTGGTACAGTTAGTTATATACTACTTTTTGCGTTGCTTATAATTTGCTGCTATACATATGCTAGACAGCATTAGATATAACAACAAGCTATATAACCAGAACATTAGGATCATATAATGCACTATTATTAAAGCACCATACTCTCCTGGAGTTAACATTGTTCTTTTTGTATCTAAAAAACATAATTTCGTTTTACTAAACTTCCTCGTCTTGCAACGATATTCTTCCATGATTACACCACCATGTTGATGCAACCAAAAGTTAATTATGTATTTTTAATTTCTCATAATTTTAAATGTAGTTATTATATATAATAGAAACAAGTATATTAATTATAAACCAAATATTTAAATCAAAATATTTATATTGAAGTTATAATCAATTATATAACTATTAAAGCTTTATCATTTCCATTGTTGCTAAAATCGTAATAAATGACCTCTGTTAAAATATTCAAATAAGCTTGTTGTAATATTCTAATTTTATTGAATTTTCGGGATTTGTTAGGAACGATATGAATTGTTATAAGCATACGTTATTACATAACAACTATAATACTGAGTAAAAATGCATCATGATATTAATATAATTTCTAGAGCTACTCTTAGTTTTGAATAATTAAGTTTATTTAAATGTTTTTTAATTTATAAGCTTTTTTATTAAATTTTTTAGTATATTGTTTACTAACAAGCCTATATAGATAGCTAAAATGTTGTTTTAACAATAAATAAATAGCTTTTTTTACAACTTTAAAATTGGTTTAATTTTTAATTATGTTATATTAATTGGTTAAAAGTGCTTGATAAAAATTTCGTTAGCTTTCGTACTTTGTTAACAGAGGCGTAAAAAAGTCTTATACATGTTTTAGAAACTACTTTAAATATTTACGAAAAAATATATGCATTAAATATTTTATAATAATTACATAGTGTAATTATATGTAAGACTGTAGTAATATTTTAAGAAATATATTTAAATTTTAATATAATACTTAAGCCGTAAAGCTTCTAGTGCCTTTCAATATAAATGAATAAACTAACTTTTGTTTAAAAAATAGCTTTATCTTTATATTAATGTCCTTTCCCGATAAAACAAGACGAACAATATTAGTAGTGTAAGAAAGATTGTAAAAAGCATAAAATAGTAAACCCTGCTCTTCCTGGTATTTTGAAATAAATACCTGTGTTTTGGTAATTAACAAATCTCCTAAATCATAAATCCCAACGGTGCTCCTAAGCACCATCATAAGTAGATCTACCAGAAATAATTTATTTATTAAACATCATCCCGTATTTTTAATGTTAGTCTTACGTTCACGATAGATTACTTTTTTTTCGTAGCGGACGAGGCGTTGGCGTTGTTTTTTTCTTCCTCCGCTATACAGCACGTTGTTCCCCAAAATCATATTCCGAGCCACTTATTTGTTCATGCATATTAGTTAACGTAAATCTGGGATAAATTGATATCAAAACCTTGGCAAATACAACATTCTACCATTTCCGGTGCCTCTCCCCAAAATTTTTTTTGCTAATGATAGTTTTTTAAGGAAATTAAGCTAGTTAAAAATGCAAATTTTCTTCTCCATTTCCGTCGTCGTACTCTACCTTGCTAATTCCGTAAGATCACTTTTTGCAGTGTTTTTTTCGTAAAATGTAAAATCCGTATTACATTGTTTTCTAAACTGCGCGTAACACTTAGAGCTTGTTATCTTTTTTCATATACGTTGTAGGTAACATCGAAAAGCAAGATATTTGTTTTTTTTTCACATAGTTAAAAAAGAACTTAAATTTTCTAATATTGGCGAGGGACACTTAGTATAAAAA
>Ga0302306_10002161_pt1 | contig 10215 bp, 8 predicted proteins | sample III_Palsa_E3_1_FD_198761 | JGI IMG/M metagenome (GOLD analysis project Ga0302306, IMG submission 198761) | Peat permafrost microbial communities from Stordalen Mire near Abisko, Sweden - III_Palsa_E3_1 | ecosystem: Environmental > Terrestrial > Soil > Palsa > Peat permafrost | place: Sweden...
AAAAAAAAATCTTGTCTTTCTCCAAAAATAGGTTGAAAAAACTATCACTTCTCTTTTTTGTTTCGAGCACTGGTGTGGTCATTCCTTTCTTTTTTTTCTGTTTCTCCTTTTTCCAATCATCAAAAAAAGCGAGCGGTGTCTTTGCGTCAAACAAAAAAAAGAATGAAAAGAACAACCAGGGAAATGTCTCCAGATGCATCCTTTGATGATTTAGAGACATTACAAAAGAAACCAAGAGGGGTGTCAGACACTATCAAGGACAAACTTATTAGAAACGGCATTGATTGTGAAAGCATTGGATATGACTACCCAGCACAAAAACAACTCTTTGAAAGACTAGAGGATGGCGAAACAACATCCCCGACGATTGGTAAGTGGTCAACTGTAGCAGAGATTCCAGGAGTGTGTCTTTTTAAAGATAACATATTCATGACACCCATTTCACAAAACACCGTCGTGTGTGTGGGGTATGAAAAGAAAAGAGGCTCTCTCAGATATACTTACAAACAACCAGAAACGGTAGTTGTCATTGTCTTGAACCGTGACTCAGACGATGGATATTCTGTCAACCTCGAGAGAATAGAACCACCATTACCCTACAAGTTGTTTGAAGTGATTCATGTTACTGGGGGAAATCGATGCGTGTCTATACTCTACTTCAACAATGAAGTTATGAAGGTTGGCATAGTTAGATTTGATACTCAGACTATGAAGGAAATATCAAGAGAGTTTCTTGTATATGTACCCATAACACGCACCATCTTTTCAGATGCTTATGCTTTGGTTTACCAGATATCACCTACACAGATAAAACTTTTGGTGAATGGTCGCAACCCCACTACGATACAATTGAACAATGATGTTAACAGTTCGGACACGAGGGTGATATTTGAAGATTTCATAGAATCGTTTTCATTTCTCAACTTGAAGCGTAATAAATGCATCAGCTATGTACCGTATTCTGGAAATTTTGAACACAGCCAAGTACCAAAATCAGAAATGTGGAGTGCGTTTATTTACAGCAACAACAAAAAGAACAATGGGGATTTATACACTTACACAGAGTCTCTGCCCATGCAACTGACGTCTTATCGTCCAAGTTTATCAAGGAGGATGAAATCAACAACCACGCACCTTTGCTCTGATAATCGAGGTCTGTTCACGATAAACGGGCGAACAGAAGAAGATACTGCTTGTATAAGTATTTTGACTTCACCAAAAGAAAATACAGCATTGATTATGAACTGCGAAACATTTGAGATCACTTGCAATGGAGTCAGACCTTTTATTAAAAATGTGGTTGGTATGTGTTCGACAAACCCTCTCGCTTTAAAAAAGGAAAACGAAAACAATACACGAGGTTCATCACTTGTTGTTTTGACTGTATCTGGAACAAAAAACAGCAACGATTCTATCACTTCGTGTACTTATGAATATCATGCCAACAAAACCGAAGAAGACACTGAATGGCAAGAAGCAAAGACGGATGACACATTGACATTTTATTTGGTCTCTCTTCCAAAACAGATACAAGGATTGGTTTCAGAGAAAACATTTTCGAAAGCCGATGATGTGTTATTATCCAAGTCACTGTCATCACCGCCACATTCATCTTCTTCTTCGTCTTCGTGTGACATTCAAAACTTCATGAGAATGATGCTTGTCGATGTACAAAGCATGGACGCGAAGATTTCAAGCTCGACTGGGAAATCTATCCCCATTCACAAATGCGTATTGAAATTCAGATTTCCGAAAAGAAGTTTCGTTTATGAGAATGGACTTGATGCAGGGGTCGACGATGTCGCATTTGAATTCATAGATGACTGGACTTTGGCGATACTGCATTCGTTGTTATACTTAGTCGTTCCAAATCCCGACCCCAGGACTTCGTTTACTTGTGGACTTGTTCCTTTGATAGAACTGATCATGGCGGAAGATATCAATATATGCATGAACGATGTGCTTGATTTCGTATTGGCGCATGATTTGTCAGTTCGTCAATCGGTGCACTTGGTGTTCATGTTTTCGCTTTACAAAGACGGTGCTTTCATCAGCAAAATCACAAACAGATTAAAGTCTCCGCAATCAGCATGGGATTTGATCATCTCTTCTATGAAAACAGTGACATCTGAAAAAGAACGAATGGTTTTGATTTCACACTATCACAAATTTAAAATGGCTTGAAGAAAGAAAAAAAAATATAAATGTGTGCGAATATAAAATCATTTTTTTCTTTACTTTTCTTTTCTTTGTCTTTTGCCTTCTTTCCTCTTTTTTGTCGACAAATCACGATGGACGGCTACCAACACCACCACCACCACAACAACAACTACGATTCAGCTGCAACTTCATCTCAAAAGAGTGGTGCATGCGAAACTTCAAATGAGTGCAAAGTGTACGAAGAAGTCGGAAAGTTTTCTGCGATATCCAAGTTTTCAAAGGACGTCAAAGACAAAATCTTTGATGAAATGACTCGCCATCGTTCGATTTTCTCGGTTTTCACGATTGGAGATTATTCTTATTTGGTGCAATACAACAACAATGACTTGGACAAGGTTGGTCTTGTTTGCAAGCTCAAAAGAGTGGATGACAGGATCTTGGTTACTTTTGAATTCAAAGAGGCTATTAATCTTCTCGTGGAACAATCAAGAAAAAATTGAATGTCTTTAAATTTTTTTTTAAAAAATAAAGAAAGAGAAAAAAAACACACCCTTGTTTATCTTGCATCACAACAACAACAACAACAACAACAACAACATCTCCTTCTCGAACAAACATCAACAAAAAGAAGAGTAAAAAAATCATGTCTGATGAAGATTGGATCAATCCAAGCGGAGTGTATGTCTTGGGTCTAGAAAACGGGAAATATTACGTTGGATTTTCTGAAAACATGGACATGAGGATTGGCACCCACTTCAGTGGATTGGGATCACAATGGACAGTGTTGCATCCTCCTATCAGAACAGTGGAAACAATTCCAGGAGGTGATCAAATTGTCGAGCTCACAAAAACACTTGAGTACATGAAAATATATGGATGGGAAAATGTCAGAGGTGGAAGATACTCATCTATTGTAATCGAGAAGCCTCACGAACTTTATACAGGAAAGGGTGTGTGCTATTATTGTCGCGGCGAAGGACATTTTTCTAAAGAATGCCCGAGCAAGAAAATGAATGCCGCTTATCAAAAGCAAAAACAACACCAACAAAGGGAGGTCGCCAAATTTGGATATATAAAAATAACCGAGCCCAAACACGTGCAATGCACAAGATGCAAAAGAAACAACCATGAACTTTCATCTTGTGTGGCAAAGACCAATTGGGAAACTGGAGAAGTCCTTACTGACAAAGTGCACGAAAAGGAGAAAGCCGAAGAAGAAGAAGAAGAAGAACAGACCACAACAAGCTTGCAACCACAACAAGGAATGATGCTTGTTGAACACATCAGATTGGCGGCCCTTCCATTATACGGAAACATTGAGGGATATGACACGGGTGACGATGAAATAGATTTCACTCCTGTCGAACATCCAAGCCAAATCGGTGGCAATTCATCATCCTGGAAAATGAGCATTTCATCTGCATGGTCTTCTATTTTTTCAATTTTCAAATGAGAAATAAATGTTTTGTTGTCAATCTATTTTTTTGCCTTTTTATCAACATATTCACTGTGCCATTTTATCAGTTTGTGCAAAAATTTGTGCAAAAACATTCACCAACTGAATGACCCTGAGAGGATGCTTACAATGAGTATAATCATCTGTGCTGACCAGCTGACCTTTTACCATGACAGTATCATTGTTAACAATAGCAAACTTATCTTTGGTATAGTGTCTTGCCTCTGCAAATAGTTCATTCAGTTGTCTTGTGCGTTCAGAGGGAGTTGATTTTTCATCTGACACATCAAAGAACCTGCGTGGTTTTATTTCAGCTCTCAGCAAATCCCTTATCTGGGTTGTCTTCTGTTCTTTGTCGATGTGATAACATTTCAAAAGGTGAAATATCTCGGGGCATACTGTATTTTGTTCTGCCATTTCATAAGGAATTTTCCACAGGTCATCCACATCTTTCCCTTTGAGTGTGCTTGCCAATAATCTTCCGCTTGCAATCAACAATTTTACGTCCATAGAATCGGTGTGTTTACATGCATACCACAAAGCCGTTCTGCAATCATCATAGGTGAAATGGTCTGCATGGACATCAGGATGCTCAAGAAGAAGTTTGACGTGTTCTTGTTTGTCATGACTTTTACAGGCAAGCATCAAGGCAGTATTACCTTCAGGATCTCTTGAACTGTATCCTACTCTTTCATCTGGCTGCTTCAACAACATTGTCATCCAAGAAATTGGTTTGTATACTGTCATCATAAGAACAGTGAATTTGGTTTTCTTGTTTCTCTCTTTCAAATTTGTCTTTGAATTTTCAACAAGTCGAGTAAATGTTTTGAGGTCATTGTTGGTAATTGAATTACAGACACTCATTTCTTTCTTTCTCTTTCTATTTTCTTAGTGTGCCTTATTCTTTTTAAAAAGAGGAGAAATGATCATCAAACAACACAAGATAATAATTTCTTTCAAGTACAGTGTGGCCGAGTTGGTCGAAGGCGCCTTGTGTCAAATAGGGTCCCTATACGGGAACCCAGGTTCGAATCCTGGCACTGTTACATTTTCTTTTTTTTTCTTCTTCTTTGGGGAAAAGAAAAAGGGAGTTTTTGTTTAAATATCTTATGAACTAGCTAAATTAAATGACAGTGTGGCTGAGATGGTAAGGCACCTTATCTTTGTAAGGGTTTGCATTCGAGGTGTGACCCAGGTTCGAGTCCTGGCATTTGTCAATCTTTTTTTTATTTTTTTATTTTTATTTTTATTTTTTCTTTCTCAAAGATATTTTTATCGTCACATTTTTCTTTCATATATCTTTCTTTCTTTCCTTTCTTTATTTTTCTTTCATTACACTTCGACCTACACAAAGAGAGGAAAAGGACAGAGAGGGAGAAACATGAACACTGGTTACACTACCAAAACACCCCATGAGAAATGGATCATCTGTATGAGAAAGGCAGCATCTTCTTTGTCCGAGTTCAAACGCGCTGAATTAAATGCCGCTTTACCAAAAATAGTTCAACATTTTCCTGAGATGGATGAAGAGAGATGGATGATCATCTGTTTATTCGTTGGTGTGTTCTCGAGCAGGTGGAATTTTTTTGTGCTTAGGTTCATGATTAATTCACTTCCAGTCGGACGAGAATTCTTTGACAAGGTTCTTTTCCCTTTCCATTCGTGGATATTGTCTTCCAGAACAGAGAAAACTATCATACTTCGAGCAATTCCACTTGGCGTGATCCTGAAGTCGTCGTCTTTAGCACAAGAAGAATTTGCAGAAACGAGAATCCCAGTTTTTCCTTTAGAATCGTTTGTCGTTACACTTGAGAGGGAGGGTGACATGAAAAGGGTGTGCAGTCATGCCATGGAAAGTATAGTCGTGTTCATATCACGATATTTAACACTGACACCCATCACCCAGTGGAATTCTTCTGTCAGTAGTGCATCTATAAAACCACCCACACTTTTCAAGAGCTGTTCGTCTCTTCAGAGGAGAGAAGAGTTTTTCGGGGATAAGCTTTCGACTACCATGTTCCTCCAAAACAGTGAACTCGAAGACAAACTCTTGTCTGTGATTGCTACAAACAAAGAAGATAAAGAGAAACAAATCATGAATAGGCTTGGAAAATATTCTGCTGCATCTGGCAGTGGAAGATTAGGGACTGTTGCTGACAGATTGACAGATTACAAAAATCAAGAACTCCAACCACCGTGCATGAGAAGATTGTCAAGAGGGGAGTTTTTAAAGGGAAAGAGACATCCAAACTTCAATGAGAGAACTGCCATCTTGTTATTTTTTTCAAAATTCGAGGGAGATGATGAAGATATCATGCGCCTTGCACTCAAACCTTTTCATGGAGATGGAGGGGATGCTTTGTTTGATTCTCAGATACAGTCCTTCCTTGGAGATGGAACTAAAAACGGAGGGGCCTATTCTGGAGGATGTTCTTTCGTGAAAAGTTTGGGATGCTGCACATTCTACAATACTGATATCGAAGATTGTCAAAACATGTGTTTCAGTGGAAAGGATATGCAAGGATTGGAAGTGCGCACTCCAAACACATACTTTGTCAGAAAAAGAGAAAGCGTAGAAAAAAATGAATAAATACAAAGGAAGAAAGAAATTTTTTATTTTTATCTGACTCGAAAAGTTTACTCCATCTCCCCTTTTTCAAAAAAATGAAGAAAATGCATGTGAGAGCACCCATAAAAATCGGACAAGGGGGATCTGCTCCATTGAATCCTTATGCTCCACAGACAGGATCAAATGTCGGACAGACTGCTACTTCAACTTCTCAGTCAAACAAATGAGAACACGAAAAAAGAAAGAAAAAAAATGTTCATTCGCACATGACACTATCTTTTGTGTGTTTCTCTCTCTCTCTCTTTTCTCTTTCTTTCAATAAAAAATGTAAAACATATACAATGTCTTTTTTTTCTTTCTTTCGTGGTAATGTGAGTGTATGTGATTCTCTCTTTTTTTCTTTTTTTTCTTTTTTTTCTTTGTTGTTGTTGGCATGATGCGGTCTACACAGAGATTGTTATTTTATGCTATCATCTATAGTTTGTGTTTTTATTGCAGTGTTGTTGTGTGTGCATGCAGCGGTGACAGTTTTGGTATAAGATGCGAATACCAAGGGACTATATCTCAAACTACTGGTGGGTGTGGATGGCAAACACCAGATGGCGTGGATTGGTTAGGCGGGTGTAATGTAGATATAGGAAACAATCAAAATCATCTGGTCAACATTGCTGCCAACGAAGAATGCATCGAGTGTGACCACCTTTGCACGTTTTCTCAATTTGACACAAATAACATCATTTTTGATTGTTATGGAAGCGAGACAGCAAGTCAGGGATGTATAACCGCGATTTCTTCTTGTTTTGGATATTCTGTGAGCGATTTTTGTGTTGGCGACAACGAGTATTGCACAGAACATAGCATCCCGCTCAATCAATGCAGCGACGATTGTAGTCCCATTGGACCCATTGTCATAGGATATGCTGGCATGGACGGAAACACGTACTTCGCTGATGATCCTGTTTATCAAACATATGACAATTACTACGATTATTCATACTCTGTAGAGGCAGCTAGTTTCAAATCATCTGGGTTGACAGGAGATATAAGCAGAGTGTACAATATCTATCTTTCCTCTTCTATGTTGGCGCTTGATGTGTCTCAGAATCCTGATTTAACTGGAACCATTGGTGTGTTTTCATCAGTCTTGAGCTATCTGGACATTTCTGGAACTGGGATGACTGTTCTCGGAATCGAGAGCGCGCTGAATGGAATGTCACTAGGAGCATATTATGCAAACTCTGGGAGTTGTACTTCAGCAACATCATGCACTTGCAACGGAGGATATAGAGGAAATTGGTGTTCTTATGTCGATTACTGTTATAGCAGCCCTTGTCAACACGGAGGAAGCTGTTTTAATTCAGGATCATCAGGATACACTTGCTCGTGTACTTCGAATTATCTCGGTACTTCGTGCCAGTATCTTAATTTGTGTACACTGGGCGTGTGTTTGCATGGCGGAACTTGCTCTAATCCAACCAATGCAACATATGCTTGTAATTGCAGCAACACTGGATACACAGGGACCAACTGTTCTGTCCCGGATTGTACTGGAAGTCCTTGTCAGAACGGAGGAGCGTGTCTGAATGCTACACTTGGATATACCTGTAATTGTACAGGAACCGGGTTTAATGGAACCAACTGCACTTCAATAATCAATAACTGTCCCGGGAATCAGTGTCAGAATGGAGGCACGTGTGTGAATATAGTAAATGGTTACAATTGCACATGCCCCACCAATTTCAATGGAACACGCTGTCAAAATAATTACAGTGGTTGTTCAGTTATAACCTGTTTGAACGGAGGTGTGTGTAATGCATGGAACTACACGGCTAACTGTACGTGCCCAACCAATTTCAACGGGACTGTGTGTCAGAATAATTACAATGATTGCACTCCAAACCCATGTATCAATGGAGGAATTTGCAATGCTGGAAATTACACTGAAAAATGCAATTGTCTGGCAAACTTTAATGGCACGACATGTCAGAATAATTACACTGGTTGTTCTCTCATCACTTGTTATAACGGAGGCACATGTCAAGCTGGAAACAATACAGCTCAATGTCTATGTGTCAATGGAACAAATGGAACTTACTGCGAAAATGACTTCCTTGGGTGTATTTCTGGCGCGTGTTCTAATGGAGGATTATGTTCTGTGGTGAATGGGGTAAATGTATGTAATTGCACAGGCACGGGATATCACGATGTTACTTGTGGTACACTAAATAATAACTGTGTAAATTCATCGTGTCAGAATAATTCTACCTGTGTCAATGCATTTGAATCTTACACTTGTAATTGTGCAGGAACAGGATTCTCTGGTAGTAATTGTAGCATCCCAATCATCGTTTCGACCACCACTGCCACCACGACGACACAAATTGCAACCACCACACCGCAAACATCTTCTTTTATTCAAACATTATCATCCTCATCTACAGCTTCGGCAACAACAACAACGGCAATATCAACATCTACATCAATAACAGTATCAACAGCAGCAGCATCGACGACCTTGACAGCATCATCGACATCGACATCGACATCGACATTCACAAGTGGAAGTCAAACTACAAATACTGTCACCACTTCTTATCCTTCTACTTCCACAAACATCGCAACAACGACAAGTGCTGCTGATACTACTACAACAACCACTACTACTACACCCACACATTCATCTTCTCCGATTTCCTCGCCAACTCCACCGATCAATTACATCCCTTTTCTAATTCATGGAGTGTTTCATATAAGTGGTCTTTCGTATAATTCTATCCTCGGTTCGAGCAACAACGAGGCTCTGTTTGTCAAAGGGTTCAGCATGAGCATCGCCCTGATATGCAAGGTCCAGTTCTCCAATGTTGCCGTTTCTAGCATACTCAGCGGGAGTGTCATTGTCACATTCGTGGTCATAGGAGATCAAGGTTTTACAATCACTGTTCTGGACGAAGCAATCACGACTGGATCAACAACTCAGACGATTTTCTTGAATAACCTCTCTAACTTGATTCCTTCGTACATGATCATAGAACCATTGAGCATCATAAACGAACTGAGTGGGTCTGGGTCAAATCCAGTTGTCATTACTACTCCTGCACCGACGCCTTATGACTTAGAAAATCCATGGGCAGTGTCTGGGATAGGACTATCCGTGCTCATCATGATCATCTTCTATGTTGTGTGTGTGGTTATCTTCAAAACATTTTTCTCCAAAGAATAAAAAAAGAAGAAGAAAAAAAAATCATAACCACGATTCAATATATAAACAAACATTTTTTGAAGAAAAAAAAAGATGCATCATTCAATTCATTTTTTTTTCACTTGATCCTTTCCCATCTTTCTCTTTCATCTTTTTCCCATCTATAACACGATGTCCTTTTCAGATAATAAGATGTTCTATGAGTTGGTGTTAGCACGCAAAGAAGATGAAGCTGTGTCTTTTCTTAAAAATAATCCAGGTATCGATGTAAATTTTCAAATTTCTTCGACAGAACCTTTTCCTCTTTACATTGCTGCACTTTCTGGCATGACTCAAGTCGTTAAGATCATATTGGGGCACCCAGGCGTAGAAGTCAATTGTAAGAGTTATGATGATCATGTTGCTCTCTCAGTAGCCTGTCGCAGGAGAAGAATGGATATTGTTCGCTTTCTTCTTGAAGATCCTCGTGTCGATGCTACACTTTATGATTACAAAAAACGCACACCACTCTTTCATTCGGTGCTTTTTGAAAATCACGATGCTGTCAAATTTCTCATTGCCAGCGGAAAAGATCTAGGATATGTTTGTAAAGACAGGGCGCAAGGTTCATATGGCGGCGTCGAGAACCCGACTGTTATCGAACTCACAACTGGACTTTCACGTCACGAAATCGCGAAACTCTTGAATAGGTTTATTGATGATCCCACACAAACAAGCCACGAAATTCGAGTAGAATTAAAATTTCCGGATGCAGTGTCTGCTGAAATTTTTGCCTTGATCATTTTTCTGTGCGACGATTTGCTCCAATTCAAGCATAAACCCGATCGTTAT
>Ga0302306_10002165_pt1 | contig 10203 bp, 5 predicted proteins | sample III_Palsa_E3_1_FD_198761 | JGI IMG/M metagenome (GOLD analysis project Ga0302306, IMG submission 198761) | Peat permafrost microbial communities from Stordalen Mire near Abisko, Sweden - III_Palsa_E3_1 | ecosystem: Environmental > Terrestrial > Soil > Palsa > Peat permafrost | place: Sweden...
GACTGGTCGAATCGTCGCCGACGGCGAGATGAGCTACGCCGAGTTTCGCGTTGGTGTAAACCACGGGAAAATCGAGTTGATCTTCCGTCGCGTCGAGGTCGATGAAGAGGTCGTAAATTTCGTCGAGCACGGCGGCAGGCCGCGCGTCGGGACGATCAATCTTGTTGAGAACCATGATCGGCGGAAGCTTCGCGGCCAAGGCCTTCTGCAGAACGTAACGCGTTTGCGGCAACGGACCTTCACTAGCGTCAACCAGCACGATAACGCCATCCACCATGCGCAGGGCGCGTTCGACTTCGCCGCCAAAGTCGCTGTGACCCGGAGTGTCGACGATGTTGATCTTGGTGCCGTGATATTCGATCTCGGTGTTCTTGGCGAGAATGGTGATGCCGCGCTCGCGCTCCAGGTCGTTCGAGTCCATAACCCGCTCGACGAGCTCCTGGTTGGCACGGAACGTGCCGCTTTGCCGCAGCATGGCGTCGACCAGCGTGGTCTTGCCGTGGTCGACGTGCGCAATGATAGCGATATTACGAATAGGTTTAGTCATCGGATCGTTGGTTCCTACTAGGGATTCGGCGGTTTTGCGGCCCTGATCGATTCCCGAATCGAACGCAAAAGAAGGGTTTCCAGGAGCAACAACGCACTTCCATATTATCATGCGTTCCGTTAAGTCGCTATCTCTGCGTGGCGGAATCCGCGCCGCACCAAGCCTACCCGGATCGATACAACTGCATCCGACTGTGTGGGCTGTGCTATTCTCCGGCTTCGCGAAAACCTGGGATAAGGAGAGCCTCGAATGAACGTAAGTGTGAATCCGAACATGGTTACGACCGCGTTTGAACTGCCGGGATATCGCGTGGTCAAGAGTTTCGGCCTGGTGCGGGGGGTTACGGTCCGTTCGCGGAGCATTTTCGGGACGATCGGAGCTTCGCTGGAAACGCTGGTAGGCGGAAACATCACGCTGTTTGAAGAGATGTGCGAGAAGACCCGCGAGGAGGCTCTGGAAGTGATGATGCAACACGCGTCGGAACACGGGGCCAACGCGGTGATCGGCATGCGCTATGACGCAACGGAAGTCATGCAAGGCGTGACCGAAGTGCTGGCTTACGGGACGGCGGTGCAAGTGGAACGCATTGCGCCATAAGATTTTGCTCAGGGCGACAATCGCCAGGACGCGGCATGCCATGATTACCTTGGGATGAGATACGGGCTTACAATGGGGATTCGGAGGAATTCGTAAAATGAAGAGCAGGCTCAGCATGGTCGCTGCGATTTTGAGTTTTGCCACGATATCGGCATCGCTGTTGGCGGTTGCTGACGCTCCTAAAACGGAAACAGTGCAGTTCTCCAGCGGTAAAGACACGATCAGCGGATTTCTGGCGCTGCCCGACAAACCCGGCCCGCACCCCGCGATGATCGTTATTCAGGAATGGTGGGGGTTGAATGACTGGGTCAAGGAGCAAACGGTCAAGCTCGCGGAACAGGGCTACGTCGCATTGGCTGTGGACCTCTACCGCGGGCAAGTCGCTACGGATCCCTCCGAAGCGCATGAGCTGATGCGGGGAATGCCGCAGGATCGGGCGATCCGGGATTTGCAGTCCGGTTTCGTTTTCCTCGCGGTGCGCAAGGATGTGCTGCCGAACCGCATCGGATCCATCGGCTGGTGTATGGGCGGTGGTCTTTCGCTGCAACTGGCCATTCACACCCCGCGCCTCGCGGCGTGCGTGGTGAATTACGGGTCGCTGCCGACGGATCCCAATGACATCCAACAAATCATTGCGCCGGTTTTGGGTAATTTCGGCGCGGAGGATCGCGGAATTACGCCCGCGGACGTGAAGGCGTTTGAAAAAACCATGCAGGGCATGAACCGCCGGATTGATTTCAAGATCTACGAGGGCGCGGGCCACGCGTTCGAAAATCCGGGCAACACTACCGGCTACCGGCCAGAGGCCACCGCCGATGCGTGGGCGCGCACCCTGGCGTTCCTTCACAAAGCGCTTTCGTAGTCAGCGATTCACAGAATTTTGAGGATCGTTGGATGGAAGCGAAGTCGGAACTTCAGGCTTGCTCAACGGTCCAGATAGTACCCTTGCCGAGTTTGCACCGAGGCGTCCTTCTGTTTCACCGCGACGTGAAGCTTGTGGTATCCGGCGGTAGCATCCGTTTTCTCCGGAACGTAGCCGAGAGCGTACTGATTACGCAATTCCTGGTTGATGGCCGTATAGATCTCATCGATGGGTTGCTTTTTGGTGACTTCGAAGAAGCGGCCGCCGGTTTCTTTGGATAATTGTTCGAGAACTTTCTTTCCGTCGGGACGAGATTCTTCCGGGTAACGATGGTGGCCACCGCCGCCCATTCCTCCGCCGCCCATTCCTCCGCCGTGGCCTCCTCCATACCCGCCACCATTGCCGCCGTTTCCATAACCTTCCTTGTCGGCAAATAGAATGGAGTAGACCAGAGTGTCGGCGCGCTGGGCGGTGGCGATGGCATCGAGCAGAGTTTCTTTGCTGCCCCGGTCGACACCGTCGGTGAGAACGATGATCGCTTTGCGTCCCTGCTGCTTTTTCATGATTTCGTTCGAGGCCAAATAGATCGAATCGTAGAGCAGGGTCCCGCCGCCACCGTGACCGTGCGAGCCGCGTCCCCCGCCTGATCCGCCGCTGCCACTGCTTCCGGACCCGCCGCTATTGCTGGCTTGCGAAAATTCGGGCTCGCCCAGTTCTTCGAGCGAGGCGTCCAATTTTTTCCGGGACGAAGTGAGATCCTGTAAAAGCTCGACCTGGTAATCGAAGTGAATGACGAAAGCTTTGTCCTTATCTTCGGGCAGTACTTGATCCAGGAAATCGTGGCTCGCGGCGCGCTCCTGATCCAGGACCCGACGTTGGCTCATACTGGTATCGACCAGCAGGCCAAGGGTCAAAGGCAGGTCGGATTCTTTGGCGAAGTAAGTGATGGTTTGGGCGTGGCCGTCCTGTTCGACGGTAAAATCGTCTTTAGTCAAAGTGCTGATGAGTTGGCCATGCTTGTCGCGCACGGAGGCGAGCAGGCTGACCATTTTGACGTCGACGGAGATCGGCGGGGCCTGCGGTTGACTGGTTGAAGCTTGCTGCTGGGTGGTCGGGGCTTGCGGCTGGCTGGACGGAGCCTGCTGCTGACTGCGCAGGGGCACGCCGCCCAGGCACAATAAAGCAACCACGAGCGCAACGAAAGGGCTGCGCCCTTGACGCCAGGTCGTTCGAGGCCAGGAGCGTGTGCGCGATTTCGTCGGAAGTATCCGTTGCATCGTCGGTATTACAGCTCGTTTCTGGTCGAGGTCCGGAATCAGGCTAATCAGCAGTCACACCACACCCCAGCGCGACTGTAGCCCGCATCTGAATTCGTCGCTGGCCGATCAAAGTTCCACTTTTTAAGGCAGGCTGGGAGGTTCACGGTGACGGCGATTTTCCGGCGGATTTGTGGAACCGTTGCCACGGAAATCTCGAATCACCCTCTACATAGGGGAATTCGACTTCGTGAATCGAGCACACAATCCCAGCGGTTCAGCGGCATGAGATCGTTTGGGTGGCAAGAACGGGCAAGGGCGCAAAATCTAAGAAAAGCGGCGGCGCTTCTAGCGCTCGGCTTGCTCATTACATTTTCGGTTTGGGCGCAGGAAACGGCTCCGACGCCGTCCATGGTGACCGGCGTGGTGCGAACTTCCGAAGGTTCCGCGGTTCCCGGCGCGACGGTGCGCTTGGTCTCCAGCGAATCCGGCAAAATCTGGCTGAGCTGGACCGATGAGTCGGGCAAATTCCAATTTCCGCAGATTGCCGCGGGGCATTATCGCGTCGAGGCCAGCCAGCTCGGTTTTGTGCAGGCATCGCTCGAAGTGCAGATCCCAACGGCACCCACGGCCCCTTTCGCCATAGTCATCCGCGTGGCGACGCTCGCAGAACTTTCTGGCGCTTCGAAAACAAGTCCTCCAAACGGCGCGCCACGAAGAGGAAATGGGCAGAATTCCGCCGGTGCGCCAACTTCCGGAGCTCCAACTGGCGGCAGAGGAAATGGAGGAGGGCGAGGGCAACAGGCGCCCGCGGGAGTTACCAACGCGATCCGCGAAGGGCTGGCGGGCGGAGGGTTCGAACAAACGGATCTGACTGGCGAAGGAACCAATCCGCAGGCTTCAGAAACGAATGGAACCTCCGGCGAAACTGCGCAAGCGCAAGCGGCTCTTTCCACCGGCACGGCCAATTCAAACGCTACCTCTGATTCATTTTTACTGCAGGGCACGGTGGGCCAGGGTTTTGCCGGCGGCGGTCCGGGCGGGAACGGACTTGGCGGAATCGTACCCGGGACGCCCGGCGATCAAAACGGCCGAGGCGGCGGGCGCGGCGGAGCGCCCGGACAATTATTCGGTCAGGGCGGCGGCGCGGGCGGTGCCGGGGGACCAGGCGGGTTTGGTGGTCCGGGAGGCGGCGGCGAGGGAAACGGCGGAGGCCGCGGCGGGAGATTGGGCCGCCAAACGGTGAATCGCGTTCGATTCAGTTTTTACGACCGTTACGAGAGTTCTGCGTTCGACGCGAGGCCATATTCCATCACCGGAAATGAAGTGGCCAAGCCCAGCCATTTTGACGAGCGATTCGGCGGAAATCTGGGCGGGCCGTTGAAAATTCCGCATATCTATGACGGCAGCAACAAAACGTATTTTTTCATCAACTACCAGCACGAAACTCAATCCAGCGCGATCGATAACTATTCGACGGTGCCCACCGACGCGGAACGCATGGGAAATTTCTGCGGGCTGGGCGTTACGTTGTTCAATCCTTTTTCGAACTTCAACGGTCCGCGTACACCTCTGGGCAATGGCTGCCAGATTCCCTCGATCAATTCGGCGGCCGCGGGCCTGCTCGCTTTCTATCCGGAGCAGAATCTGCCCGGGACGGTACAAAACTTTCTGTTGCAAACCACGGTTCCGGTGAATAGCGACAATCTGAACATCCACATCCTGCACACGATCAATGCGAAATTCAGCCTGAACGGCGGATATAACCTGAGCTCCACGCGGCAACAAACGTTTGGAAGCTTTCCGAGCACGGCGGGAAATCAGTCCACGCTGAATCAGGCGGTCACGCTGGGGCTTTCCCACAATTGGACCGCGCATGTGGTCGAGAATACGCAGCTGAGCTGGAGCCGCAGCCGCACGCAGGTGCTCAGCGACAACTCGTTCAAGAATAATATCGCTGGAGAACTCGGGATCACGGGCGTTTCGACGGACCCGATGAGTTTCGGAATTCCGGCGATCAATTTCTCCAGCATTTCGGGACTGAATGACCCGCTGCCCTCGCTGGTGCGAAACCAGACGCTGCGCTTGGGCGACAACGTGAAATGGGTGCACCTGAAGCATACTTTTACATTCGGCGGCGAGATTCGGCGGATTCAGCTCAATGCCGATTCCAATCCGCAGCCGCGTGGGCGATTCAATTTTACCGGGGTGCTGACGTCGCAATTGGATGCCTCAGGCCAGCCGGTCACTCCTGCACCCGGAACGCAGCAATTCTACGAGCTGGCGGATTTTCTGCTGGGCTTGCCGTACAGCACGACCGTGCAATTCGGGCCGAACGCGTATCTGCGCAGCTGGGATTTTATTGGCTACGCGCAGGACGACTGGCGGGTGAACAAACAGTTCACGTTTTTGTTTGGCGCGCGCTACGAGGCCGCCACGCCGCCCGTGGATGTTTACAATCGGCTGGCGAATCTCGATTTAAATTCTGACGCGACGCAGGTTGCGGTGGTCACTCCCGGGTCAACCGGCCCCTTCAGCGGAAATTTTCCGCGCGCGTTGATTCACGGCGACTACAACAACTGGGCTCCGCGCATCGGATTCGCGTGGGTTCCGAAGTTCGTCAAGCCCAAGACGGTGGTTCGCGGCGGATATTCGATTTTTTACAACGAGGCAATTTACAACACGCTAGCCCAGCAATATCTGGAATATGAGCCGCCGTTCGCGACCTCCGAAAATCTGATTACTTCGGGAACGCAGGTGCTCACTTTGCAGAATGGCTTCCCGACTTCGAGCGTGATTTCGAATAAGGGCGGCATCGATCCGTTCTATAAAGACGGCTACGCGCAAATCTGGACGCTGGGCACCGAAACATCTTTTTCGCAGAACTGGATTCTCGATCTGACCTATACCGGCACGAAAGGCACGAATCTGGATTTTCTGCGCGCGCCCAATCGGGCGCCGCTGGGCACCAGCCCTTTGAATACGCAGAATTTGTTGCAGATTCCGGACGCGAACAGTTTTTATTTCGATCAGTCCGGCGCGAATTCCATATACAACGGGCTGCAAGTGCGGCTGGTGCACCGCTTCACGCATGGCGTTTCGCTGCAGGCGTTCTACACATTCGCAAAGTCACTGGACGATGCCAGCACCATCGGCGGCACGGCGCCGATTGTGGTGCAACAGGATGGGAATTTCGCCGCGGAGCGCGGTTTATCGTCATTCGACGTGCGGCACCAGGTGCGCCTGGCTTCGCTGTACGAGCTGCCTTTCGGCGAACACCACCGATATGGAAATAGCGGGGCGGCGCGGCACATTCTGAGCAATTGGCGGCTACAGAATATTGTGACCTGGCAAACCGGAAATCCGGTTACGGCCTATTTGGGCGGCCTGGCATCTGATAATGGTACGGGCGCGAGCTTTTCGCTGCGAGCGGACCAGATTGGCAATCCGAACCTTGGGATCTGCGGAGGTTCTCCCCTGTCTTTTTTCAACACCGCTGCTTTTGCGACGCCGGCTCCAACGGTTTATGGCAACGAGCGACGCGGCGCGATCGAGGGCCCTTGCAAATTTAATTGGAATGCGTCGCTGGGCAAATCGTTTCGGTTTGGACCGCAGGAACGGCATCATCTGGATGTTCGCTGGGAAGTTCAGAATCTTTCGAATACGCCCAGCTTTTCGGGACTTTCGACCACGCTGGGGTCGACGTCGTTTGGCCGGGTGACAGCGGCCGGAACGATGCGCACGATGGACATTACGATGCGGTACAACTTCTGATGAAACGCTTAGCTTTCACATTCGCGATCCTCGCGTTCGTCGTGACTGGGGCGGCGAGTCCGGCTCGCGCCCAAGCGCAACAACAATCCGGAAACCCGCCGGCAGCGGCAGCGGCGAGCGCGAGTCAGCCCGCACCGATTGCCGTTCCGGCGCTGCCTTCGCCTGCAGACCAGCCGCCGCCTGGTAAACCGGCTCAAGCTCCGGCGTTGAAGTCTTCGTCAGATTTGGTGCGCATCGATGTGGAGGTGACCGACAAGGCGGGCAAACCCATCAAAGGCTTACGTGCCGATCAATTTGTGGTTACTGATGATGGCAAGGCGCAATCCATTTCGAATTTTTCTTATGCGGACATCGAAAAAGTGGAGACCGCCACGGAAGACGACGCGAGACCGATCGTGGTGCCGGTCGATAACGAAGGGCCGAATACTCCGGCGGCTGCCGTGGCCGAGGATCAGCTGCGCGACCGCCGCTTGTTGGTCTTATTCTTCGATCTAACGTCCATGCAGCCGGACGATTTGATCCGGGCTCACGACGCAGCGGATAAATTTCTGAAGACGCAGATGACCAAGGCCGACGTAGTGGCCATTGTCGCTTTTTCGACCAAGCTTACGGTGCTGGCGAATTTCACGAACGATCGCGCTGCGCTGGAGAAAGCCGTAGCGCAGCTGACCGAAACCAGCGCGTCCGATATCTCGAATCCGCTATACGCCGCGGCGCAGAACGGCGAATACGATGTGCAGGAATACACCGGCGCAGCGTTTACTCCGGACGAAACCGAATTTAATGTTTTCAATACGGACCAGAAGCTCGCGGCGGTGGAAGGCCTGGCCAATGTTCTCGGCGGAATTCCGGGAAGAAAAGCAGTGGTGGAATTTACCGGCGGCATCACGCAGACCGGCGAAGAGAATCGCACGCAATTGCGGGCCGCCACGGACGCCGCGAATCGGGCCGACGTATCGATCTACTCGATTGACTCGCGCGGCTTGCTGGCCGCGCCGCCGGGCGGCGACGTGACCACCAACGCGGCCACCGGGACTTCGATGTTCACCGGCGCCTCGGTATTCCATCAGACTGATCAGCGCGAGGATTCGCGCGATACGCTGGCCACGTTATCAACGGACACGGGCGGAAAGGCGTTCTTCGATCTGGGCGATTTGAGCGATGCGTTCCCGAAGATCCAGCAGGAAAACGGCGGATACTATTTGATTGCGTATAACCTGGGTGCAGAAGTGAAGCGGGACGGCCGCTGGCGGTCGATTCACGTGAAGGTCAACGTGCCGGGAGCGCATGTGCGTTATCGGGATGGCTACTACGCGCCGCGCGATTTCCAACATCTGGAACGGGAAGATCGCGCCCAGCAACTCGCGGACGCGGTAAATTCCGAAAATCCCGTGGTGGAGCTTTCGGTCGCGGTCGAAACCGGAATGTTTCGACTGAGTGATCAACAAACGTATGTGCCGATCGCCGCGAAAATTTCCGCCAGCGCTTTGGATTGGGCCGAAAAGCATGGGAACCGGCAGGCTGAGTTTGATTTCGCGGTGCAGGTTCGCGCCGTGCCGTCGGGCCAAACCGTGGCCGAACTGCACGACACCACGCAAGTGAAGCTCGACGCGGAACGCTTTCAGGAGATCAACAAAAAGAATCTGCTGTACCAGGGCGGGGTTCTGCTCGCGCCCGGAAATTACCGGCTGAAATTTGTGGCGCGGGAGAACGAGTCTGGAAAGATTGGAACTTTCGAGCAAAACCTGACGGTGCCGGCGGCGCAGCCGGGAAAATTGACGCTCAGTTCAGTGGTGTTGTCGAGCCAACTGGTGCCGGTCCAGAAATCGGGCGAAGTTCAAACCAAAACTCAAGGCTTGCATAGCAAGACAACGAGTTCGCCGCTGGACATGAACGGCCAAACGATTATTCCCAGTGTTACGCGCTTGTTCACCCAGAATCAGACGCTCTACGTTTTCTTTCAAGTTTACTATCCCGAAAAAGACGAGAAGAAAGAAGCGATCGACGGGAATTCGCTGCGGGCGGGATTGATCTTTTTCCGAAATGGCTTGCAGATTAATGCGACGCCGCTGCTGGTGCCTTCCGAAGTCGATGCGAAAAAATCGGTGGCGTCGTTCCGGATCAGCCTGCCCCTGTCCAAGCTGCAGGGAGGCCGGTATACGCTGCAGACTATCGTGATTGCGCCGGGAACGCAGCACTCTGCATTCAGCCGGACGTACATGGCGCTGCTGTCGCCGCCGGCCACACCTGCAGCGGTTCCACCTGCACCCGCAGCTGGAGAAAGCCCGAAACCTCAGACCCAGTAGTTTTAATTTCTAATGTAGAAATTTGGGGACGCCTAGCGGGAGATTTTCTGAAGTTTTTTGGCCACGAAGTAGGGAAAGAGCGCGAACTCCAGCGCCGAGGGCAGCGGATCGCCGGAGCTGAAGACGGATTCCACTTTGGTTCTGCGCAGCGATTGAAAGTACTCGCTCGGACTCATGTACCCGCCCAGCATGTCGCGCAAGGCAACCGGGATGTCGGTGACCAGCCGGAGCCAGCCGACGCCCGCGCGGGCTCTGGCCCGCTCCACCGGATATCCCATTTGATCGGCGAAAAGTAGATAAGGAAAATCGACGCCGGCAGCGGGGCCCAAAGCGTGAAATCCCCAGGCGCGCGCATTGACGTCCAAAAGCTTGAGTTGGCCGTCGCGCGCATCGCGTTTAAATTCCACTTCAACGATGCCGTAGAAATCGATAGCCTTCAAAAAGCGTTGGCCAAGCTCTTCCACTTCAGGAAGTTCGGTGGTTTCGACGTAAGTTGCGGCGCGGCCAAATTCGCGCGGGTGCTGCCTCTTGCGCGTCGCTACCAGAATGCTATGCGCGGCACCGTCACGGAAAAATGCGCAGTAAGAAAGCTGGCATTCGCCATCGCCGGGAATAATTTCCTGGATCATGATTTCGCTGCAGGGGATCTGTTTGGCGGCGGAGCGAAACAATTCTTGCAACTGCTCCGGAGTGTCGGCGCGCCAGGCTTTCGCGCCGGTCGCATAGAAAAAATTTTCCTTGATGGCCGGTTTGATGGCCAGCGGCAGTTTGGAATACAGCGCCGGAAGTTCTTCGGCGCTCGATACATTCCAGGTTCGGGGCGCTGGAATGGCCAGCTCTTCGGCTAATTTATAAGTATTG
>Ga0302306_10002168_pt1 | contig 10197 bp, 10 predicted proteins | sample III_Palsa_E3_1_FD_198761 | JGI IMG/M metagenome (GOLD analysis project Ga0302306, IMG submission 198761) | Peat permafrost microbial communities from Stordalen Mire near Abisko, Sweden - III_Palsa_E3_1 | ecosystem: Environmental > Terrestrial > Soil > Palsa > Peat permafrost | place: Sweden...
CCAAAAGCCATTATAAACAAACATATTTTTAAGGCATTTTTCATACTGCAAATTTAACTAATTATATGTTAGAAATTATAGTAAGGCGAGATCATTAAATAAACGATGACACCCGTTACAGTAACGTACAGCCATATCGGGAACGCCCATCTTACCAGCTTTTTGTGTTTCTCAACCTGCATTTGCAAGCCGCGGTAAAAGCTCAGCAATATTAACGGCAAAACGGCCGCGGCTAATATAATGTGCGGTACTAAAATCAAATAATATACATAACGGATATTCCCGGCAGCGGCTTTTTCTGCATCCGAAACTATCCCATCGCCATTAATATCGCCGTAATAAGTTGTAGGCGCTAACCAATGGAATAAAATATATGATACCAGAAAAAGCGACGACAATACAAAGGCTATGATATTGATGCGTTTATGCATAACAATATTGAGCTTTTTGATATAGTATAACGATATTAATAGCAACACACTACACGTACCGTTTAGTATAGCATTTAGCTTTGGCAAAAACGGCATAAATGCAGGCATTTGCGCCGGCTTAGGAATAATTTTCAAGCTTAAAATAAAAACCACAACAACCACAAAAATGGATACCGCAGCTACGAAACGGAATATGAATTTATCAGTCATGTTTTTTGAAAGAGTCAAGATCCAAGAATCAAGATACAAGATGTTTCCCGATTTATTGATCTTTCTTCGCTTTATATTTAGTTAATATCTTGATCCCTCGCCCTTGATTCCATTAATACAAAGAGTGGTCGTTTTTATTGATCTCTTCAGTTATCTGCACCTTTAGTTCGTTATCCAGGCGGGTAATTTCAGCATCATCTGTTCCCGAATAGTAGCCACGGATATGCCTGTCCTCATCTATCAAAATAATTTTATCGCTGTAAATAAAATCGCCATTACCGGCATCTAATGCATTAACCAAAAACCCTTTGCGTGCGAGCGGATAGATAGTTGAAGTATCACCGGTTAAAAATAACCATTTATTGGCATTGGCATTAAACTTTTTAGCGTAAGCCTTTATTGCTGCAACTGAATCACGTTTTGGGTCGACCGTAATGGTTACAAAACGTGTCATCTTATTATTGACATATTCGGCTGTCAGCTTGCTTATATTTTGATTTACCTGATTACAGATGGTAGGGCAATTGGTATAAAAAAAGTTAACGACAATTATTTTATCGTCGAACGTTTTTAAAGATACCGGTTTGCCATCCTGATCGGTTAAGTTAAAATCGCCGATACTGTGGTAGAGTGTGTCCGGGATAGATTTCCCTTTTACAACATGGCTGGTTTTAGCCAGCTGCTTCGGACCGAAATACGATAGCGCGTCGTAATGGTTTTTACCCTTTACGGTAAGCAGATAATATAAAAATCCCGGCAATGCTAATATCAAAGCCAGGATTATCAGTTTTTTTAGAACGTTACTTTTGTTCATTAAAATCTCGGAAGCCTCAAATCTATCCAGTGATGGCTCTCATTTGTAAGTACCAGGATCAACCCGATTATAAAAAGGATCGGCACTATTAAGGTTACGATCAAACCTGTTTTTTCGAACTTTAAGTGCATAAAATATGCTACTATGTAGAACGCTTTAAACAAGGTTAAAACAATGTATAAAGGGTTTGCAAATTGAATTGGAATTATTCCTTTAGGAACCAAGTAAAGTGCGATAAGAAATTCTATACAGGTAATGCCCAAAAGAATTAAGAATACTCTTATAATTCTTTTCTTGTCCATTCCTTCGTGTTCTTCATGCTCTGAATGCACGGCTGTAGTTTCTGTTGACATATATAATGTAATTAAAAGATCAAACTAAATAGAAGAATGTAAATACGAATACCCATACCAAATCCACAAAGTGCCAGTAAAGGCCTACTTTTTCAACCATCAGGTAGCTGCCGCGTTTTTCATAAGTACCCAGTAATACGTTAACCGTAATAATGATATTGATGATAACACCTGTAAATACGTGGAAACCGTGGAAACCTGTAATAGTAAAGAATAAGTTAGCAAACTGATGAGCCGAGCTAGCCTGAGCCGCGTAAGGTACGCCTACCGCGAAAAACTCTTGCAGTTTTTCTGGGCTTGCAGGGATACTGCTCCACCAAAAGCCTTCGCTGTGTAAGTGGTTCCACTCTAATGCCTGGCAACCCAGGAACATAAAACCACCTATTACCGTAAATATCATCCACATGATAACTTCCTTACGTGAATTACGGTGACCAGCCTCAACAGCTAATACCATGGTAACCGAACTAAGGATGAGGATAAACGTCATGATACCTACGAATACCAATGGTGCACCATGCTCAATTAAACCCGGAACTGATTGGAATACCAATGCAGCTGAAGGCCATGCACTTGCGCTAAAGCGTAATGCGCCGTAAGCAATTAATAATGATGAAAATGTGAAGGCATCTGATAAAAGGAAAAACCACATCATCATTTTGCCGTATTCAACGTTAAACGGTGATCTGCCGCCCGACCATGGGGTTGATTTTACTTCATCAACTGGTGATATTGCTGCTGTACTCATCTGTACTTGTTATGGGTTGTTAATATTGGTTCAAAAGTAAAAAAACATACAGATATATCCATATAATATCGACAAAATGCCAAAAAATACCGGACATTTCCATTCCAAAAAGGTTCTTTGCCTGTGGCGTGTTTCTGTAGCTGCGCCATAGGGTGTTAATTATCAGGAATAAACCTGCTAAAATGTGGATCAGGTGCATCCCCGTAAACACATATATGAACGATTGGGATGCATTTGGGTTTATAAAATATACACCCATTTTAATTAAAATGCTCCATCCGTAAAGCTGTATCGCAAAAAAAGCCACGCCTAATGCCAACGTAATCCATAAAAACAGGCGCTGTTTAGCAAATTCTAATCTTTTTGCTGCGCGTGAAGCCATAAACATGGTAATGCTGCTCAGTATAATTACTGTAGTGCTGTACATGAATGCTCTTGGCAAAATGATGTTGATAGCATGCTCACGGCCACCGCTATAAACAATGAAACCGCTGGTAAGCGCCGCAAAAAACATAAATGATGTGAATATGAATATCCACATATTGAATTTTTTGGGTGCTAAGTTGTATTTATCTTCCTGTATCTGTGCCATCATTTCGCTTTTCCTATAAAATCAAATAAAAACATAAGCTGTACTATCGGCAAGTATAAAAACGAGCCATACATTAATTGCTTCGCAGATTTAATCTCCAATGTACGCAGTAATACAAATGACTGGTACAAAAATAGCAAACTGCATATTAATGATACAACACCCACATAATAACCACCAAAATGGTAATAAGTTGGTAACCAACTTACTGGTATTAAAAATATAGTAATCACAAAAACAATTAACGCGCTTGTGAAATCGCGCTTACCGGTTGGCAATAGCCTGAAGCCTGCCAATTTGTAATCATCATCCAAAACCCAGGCAATTGCCCAAAAGTGGGTGAACTGCCATACAAACTGTATGCTGAATAATATAATTGCTACCTGATCGATAGTGCCATAACCGGCTACGTAACCAATTAGCGGTGGCAATGCGCCTGGTATCGCGCCTACAAAAACTGCGATAGGTGACTTACGCTTTAATGGTGTATAGGCAAATGCATAAAGCAATATCGAAAATACCGATAGCAAACCTGTGGTTAAATTAAGGCTGCCTAAAAGGTAAGTGCCGGAAAAAGCCATAAATAAACCTAATACCAATGCTTGTCCGGTAGTCATACGGCCGGTTGGGATAGGGCGATCCATAGTGCGGCGCATCAGTTTATCATAATCTTTTTCGATGATCTCGTTAAAGCAATTCGCTGCGGCCGTAACTAAAAAGCCACCTACTATCAGCATTACCCAATGTTTCCAATTGATAACGCCATGTGTATGTGGATTAGCCATCCCCCCTATCAAAAACGAGATTGAGGCAGAGAATACTACTAAAAATGTAAGCCTGGTTTTAATCAGCTTCGAAAAATCGCTCAACTTCATTGACGTGCCCCCTGTGAACTAACTGATTTGTGAAAATTGAGCAGTAAATAAAATTGTGCCCCAAATATTAAACTTGCCAGCACAATATGTAAAGCCTGCGCGTATGGCGGTAATTCTAAATATGCTAATAATATACCGGTAACAATTTGCAGCATGATCATTAAAAATGTAAAGCTCATGAGCTGCTGCTGGATAGAATGACGGCTAAATGCCTTACGGATCAAGGCATATAAAATCACATTCGCTACAAGAACCAAAATGGCTAATGAGCGGTGATCTACAAAAACACTTCCGGTATCGGTTATCCAGTCGCCACGATAACCGCCTTGCAGGTGGCTTGATATTTCATCAATTTTCTCACGAACTTCGGTACCCAAAACTATTTGTACAACACTTGCCGCTAAAGCGATTAGCGTAACGATATATATTAACGGACTGGTTTTTAAACGATTTTTATCGTAAACCTTCGCCATAAAATAAGTGCTGATGGCAATAGCCAATATAGCTAAGGCCAATAACATGTGAACCGTAACAATCCCCGCCACTAAATTGGTTGATACGACGATCGAACCTAACCAGCCTTGAAAACCTACCAGTATTAAATTAAATACCGAAAGGATGGGTATCATCATGCTATACCTAAAATAGCTAAAAGAATAGATCGCGGTAAACAATAAGAATACCCCGGATATAGCGCCTATTAAGCGATTAACATATTCCGTCCAGGTTTTGGCGGCATTAAATTCTTCGGGAATCAGGATTGATTTATCGTTACGGATACGGGTAGCTAAATCGCTGTATCCAAATACATCAAGTGTTTTAGCAAACTTTTGATTTTTTTTTACGCGACCTTCGACATACGTTTTCTGGTAGTCTTTGGGTAACTGGCTCACATCTGTTGGTGGAATGTATCGGGCAAAACATTTTGGCCAGTCGGGGCAACCCATTCCTGAACCTGAACTGCGTACAACACCGCCGGCTAAGATTAAAACAAAAAGCAGAATAATAGTGAAGAGGTTAATCTTCTGGAATCTGTTTTTTGATGCGGATATACTCATTTTATATTGAGCGAGGTGTGAATTAGTGATTGAGTGAATGGTTAATGCAACGATTAGCAAAAACCACACAATCACTAATTCACTAATTCACTCAATCACTAATTAAGTTTATTTTACTACTTGATTGTTATGGGTATTAGCCCATTTTGTATGCTCTTCTAAACCAATTGGATTATCTTCAAAATCGTGTGGCAAGTTTGAGCTCATTGTTTCAGACAAAGGAGTTGTTTGCAGAATGTAATCTGAATCAGCACCCGGTTTGCTATAATCATATGGCCAACGGTATACAGTTGGGATTTCGCCCGGCCAGTTACCGTGGATATGCTCAACTGGAGTAGTCCACTCTAAAGTATTTGCTTGCCAAGGGTTTTGAGTAGCTTTTTTACCCCAGAAGATAGAAGTAATAAAGTTATACAAGAAAGCAACTTGCGCTAAAGCCGACATGATAGCAGCCCAGGTAACAAATACGTTTACTGATAACCACCTGTTAAAGTCAGGGAATTCGGTAAATGCATAGTATCTACGTGGTACACCGCCTAAACCCATAAAGTGCATTGGGAAAAATACCAGGTAAGCACCGGCAAATGTTAACCAGAAGTGCAGGTAACCTAATTTTTCGTCCATCATACGGCCGAACATTTTAGGAAACCAGTGATAAACACCGGCAAGCATACCAAATATCGCTGCTGAACCCATTACCAGGTGGAAGTGGGCAACAACAAAGTAAGTATCATGTAAGTTGATATCCAAAGCAGCGTTACCTAAGAAGATACCGGTTAAACCACCAGAGATAAAGAATGAAACCATACCGATAGCGAACAACATAGCAGGTTTAAACCTGATGTTACCACGCCACAGTGTAGCCAGCCAGTTAAATGTTTTTACTGCCGAAGGTACCGCGATAATCAACGTAGTGATCATGAACACACCGCCCAGGAACGGATTCATACCCGTAACAAACATGTGGTGCCCCCAAACGATAAATGATAATACAGTAATACCTATTAGTGAGTAAACCATCGCGTGGTAACCGAATATCGGTTTGCGTGAGTTTACAGACATGATCTCAGACGAGATACCCATTGCAGGCATGATTACGATGTATACCTCAGGGTGACCCAAGAACCAGAATAAGTGCTCAAATAAGATCGGGCTACCACCTTCAAAAGGCATCACTTTACCACCCAGAACGATATCCGAAAGGTAGAAACTTGTACCCATGCTACGGTCAAATATCAATAGTACAACACCTGCAACCAATACCGGGAATGATAATACACCCAATACAGCTGTTAAGAAAAATGCCCAGATAGTTAAAGGCATTTTCCAAAGGTCCATACCTTTTGTACGCATGTTTAATACAGTACTTACGTAGTTGATACCACCCATTAACTGAGAAGCTACGAATAGAATCATACTCGCCAACCATAGTGTCATACCCATTTCAGAACCTGGCATTGCTTTTGGCAAAGCAGATAACGGCGGATAAATTGTCCAGCCACCACTTGCAGGGCCCTTTTGTACAAAAAATGATGCTAGCATCACCACACAAGCTAAAAAGAAGAACCAGTATGATAACATGTTCATGAATGGCGATGCCATATCACGTACACCTAATTGCAATGGGATTAATAAATTACTGAAGGTACCGCTTAAGCCGGCTGTTAATACGAAGAATACCATGATAGTACCGTGAATGGTAACTAACGACAGGTAAAAGTTTGGATCTAAACGACCACCAGGTGCAAAACGACCTAATAAAACTTCCAACAAAGGAAATGCTTTATCAGGATAAGCTAACTGGATCCGGAACAGGATAGACAAGCTCATCGCGATAACCGCCATTGTAATACCTGTGATCAGGAATTGCTTGGCGATCATTTTGTGATCCTGGCTAAATATGTACTTAGTTATGAAAGTATCGTGATGGTGTTCGTGACCTTCTTCGTGATGTGCTACTCCGTGATCGTGAACTGCTAATGTTGACATACTCGCTAATCTTATATTAATTATTTAACGCTAATCTTTTTTGTGATGCTGCACTATCCTGTGGTGCTGCTGCTGGTGCGGCAGGTGCAGGAGCTGGTGTTGCTACAGGCATATTTAACTCTTTTCTCAACGCATCGGTTAAGTAAGGTTTTTGTCTTGCTATCCATTGTTGGTACTCAGCTTCGCTAACTACACGTACTACCTTTTTCATGTTGTAGTGGATACCACCGCAAATTTTGTTGCAATAAAGCAAATATTCAAAATCAGGATCATTTAACCTGTTGCGCATATCTGCAGTTGTAATGGTAGGTGTAAATTTAAAGAAGGTAGGCAAGCCTGGTACAGCATTTAACTGAACGCGGAAGTGCGGCATATAGCAACTGTGGATAACATCCTGTGCACGTATATTTAACCTAACTGATTTGTTTACCGGTAAATACATGGTATCTGCCTGCAAATCATCAAAGCTGTTTCTATCTTTATAACTGATACCTAATTTATTGGTAGCTGTTACCAAGCGATAATCAATAGCGCCCAATTTCATATCCTTACCAGGGTAACGTAATTCCCATGCAAACTGGTGGCCGGTAACTTCAATGTTTAACGAAGCTGGTTCACCTTTAGCATCGGCGCTGTTGGTGATCTCCTGCCAGGTAAAGAAACCGAACACTACAAGGATAGTTAAAACCATAGCAGGTAAAATAGTCCATATCTTTTCGATGGTATTGTTATGCGGTAAGAAGAAAGCCTTACGTTTTTCAGAGTGTTTATACTTGAATAAGAATGTAAACAATAATATCTGGGTTACAAAGAACACGAACATCGTGATACAGGTTGTAACCAGGAACATGTCGTCTATCTTAACACCATGAGCTGATGCGGCTTCAGGCAAAGTCATACTGCCTTGAACAGTAAACGACCAGTAAGCGCCATACAATCCAACAATCAGAAATACCAGACAAATAATAGCCATCAGGTTGTTCCAGTTGATCTCCTTTTTACGCTGGATCTGTTGTGTTAAATCATATACTTTAAGTATTTTACCTACAATGGCAATAACCACGCAAAGTAAAAGGAAAAGCAATACGTAGTAATATACACCCATCCACATTGCTGATTTATCATCAGGGATTACAGCTGTACTGTTACCTGCCCCTTGTGCCGGACTAGCGTCACCGGGGTTGGTTTGCGCCATTAACAGGTTTGTGCCGCTAAGCATAAACACCGCTAAAAGTGAAAGTATATTTTTAGAATTTATTAGTTTTTTGAATCCCATTTTATTGTTCGTTTGGTATTCTGTATTTGGTTGCAAATTTAACAATTATTATACGTGATGATGTAAGCTCTCTTCCAAAAATGGGTGATTTTTTGGAACCAGTGATTTAAATTTACTAATGGCTGTAAATATCATGTAGTAAAACAAACCTGCGAATCCAATAAATGTACCTATTTCTTCGTATGAGAAACCTCTGCCGTTAGGGCCAACTGTTTCAGGCATAATCATCATATAGTAATCAAGCCAGTGGCCTAATATTAATATGATACATACTACTTTTAATACCTGTGTTTTACGTTTAGCGTCGCGAGACATTAATGTAAGGAAAGGTGCCGCGAAATTAATTATGATATTTAGCCAGAACCATGGTTTAAATTCAGGCTCCCACCTTTTGTAGAAGTAAATAACTTCCTCAGGCATATTGGCATAATAGTATAATAAAAACTGGAAAAACCATACGTAAGTCCAGAATACGGAGAAGGCGAACATGAATAAACCCATGTTATGCATATGGTTATCATTTAACCATGTGAAATATCCTTTTTCGCGTAATAATATAATAACGAGTGTAATTACTGCCAAACCGCTAACCCAAAGAGCTGCCAGGTTATACCAACCAAACATGGTTGAATACCAACGTGCTTCTAAGGACATGATTGCATCGAATCCGAAGATCGGGTCCGTCATGCCAAAAACAAGCAGGAATACGCAAGCGATGTTAAAGCTCTTTTTGTAGTTAAGCATTCCACCGATTTCGTCTTCGTTTTCAGAATACTTAACCAGCATACGTGCAATAAGCGAATACAAGCCTAAGAAAACGAACAAACGGATAAAGAAGAAAGGAATGTTTAAGAAACCTGACTTACCTGCAACCGTTGAATCGTAATTAAGGCTGTGAATATCAGTAGTACCGGCAGTTGCCCATTGTGCATACAAGTAAGGTTGAGATACAATCCTATCGTTAACAAATACATTATGTTTAAGACCGATACCGGCAGCTATTATTATAATTAATATAGCAGCAGCATAAGGGATAAGTTTTGCAAATGCTTGCGGAACACGGATCATTGAAGCCGACCAACCTGCCTGCGCGGCATATTGGATAGCGCAGAATACTGCACCTGCGCAACATACGCAAGTAAGGTAGTATCCCATTAACAATAAGTTAGAGAATTCACGATCAGTATTTAAAAGCAAACCGGCTATAATACTGATTACACCTATAACAATTGCAATCAGGCTCCAGTTTTTAGACTTGCCTTCAAATACAAAACGATCGTCAAAGTTATTTTGAGTCTTCATTAAAAATCAGCTTATAAAGTTTGTAAATGGTGAACATACATAATTACTTTCCAACGCTCATCCGGTGCAAGCTGTGATGCATAAGAGCCCATAGCATTTAATCCGTAAGTAATAGTATGGTATATTTTACCGTCTGTTAGATCTTTCATAGCACCACCACGTGATGACTGACCTTTTGAATACGATGGCGGCGGCGGAAAACCGTGCTGAACTACTAAACCATCACCCTGGCCATTTTGGCCGTGGCAAGGAGAGCAAAAGTGCAGGAACAATACTTTACCATCAGCAAAGTTAGCAGCTGTTTGTGGCAGCGGGCTTTTTACTTCGGTACTGGCAAGTTCGTAGCCATCGTGTGTGTTTGGATAATCAAACTTAACCCAACCAATTGGAATAGTGCCTGCCGGCGGAACCTGAGCAGTTTTACCATCCTTAAAGTTGTTGTTAGGTTGATCCGGGTCATACGCAAGGTGTTCGTACATGTTAGGAGCGTATTCCCAACCGGTGCTTCTTTTATCTTTGCACGATGATATTACAACCGTGGCAGCTATT
>Ga0302306_10002179_pt1 | contig 10161 bp, 10 predicted proteins | sample III_Palsa_E3_1_FD_198761 | JGI IMG/M metagenome (GOLD analysis project Ga0302306, IMG submission 198761) | Peat permafrost microbial communities from Stordalen Mire near Abisko, Sweden - III_Palsa_E3_1 | ecosystem: Environmental > Terrestrial > Soil > Palsa > Peat permafrost | place: Sweden...
CCGGACTATTGTCCACGTTGGAGTGCGAACCGACCGAGACAAACATTTTGCTGTTGTCTTGAGAGAAGGCTATATCCCGAGTCCAGTGTCCGCCGCCGGCAAGATGGCCTCCGCCGGGAATATCCGGGACAATATTTTCAACGTCTCCCGTCGCAACGAGATCCCCATTTTTGTAGGGGTATCTGATGACTGAATCGGTGTTGGCGATATAGACGTATTGTGGGTTCGGACCTTTGGGATAAAAGGCCACGCCGAACGGCTGGTGCAGGCCGGTCACAAACACAGAGGACTGCAGCGCTTTGCCGTTAGAATCCACACCGCGCAGGATCTTTATGTCGTTCGCTCCGCTTTCTGTAACGAAGATATCGCCGTTGGGGGCCGTTGTCAGGTGGCGTGCGCCGCCAAGTCCGGTGGCATAGAGCTGTACTTTGAAGTGGGTGGGCACGACGGGCATGGCGCCGTCGGGCCGGGGCGTCAGATGCGGCTGATTGTTCGAAGACCGCGTTGCGTACGGCGCAGGCAGATCGCTGAAGGCGATCTTGCGGCGCACGGAGGGAGCGTCACTTCGCCAATCTCCGATGATGGCGGCATTTCCGGTCAGCAGCTTCCCTGGATGGGGAGTTTGCACTATCTCGGGAGTGGGTGCCGTAGGGGTTTGCTGCCCAACGCTCGTTCCGCACGCCGTAAGCAGCGCCGCACCTGCCGCCACTGCTGCTGCGGCCGTGGCCATCTTTGAGATTCTTCGCATAGGTGAACACCTGCTTCCAAGTAGTATAACGGTTGAAAATGTAGACCTGATCGTCAGTCGCTAGCTTCAACTTGCGCGCTCAGTGGTATCCTATACCCATTATGCCGGAAGGGGATACAATTTTCCGCGCAGCCGTCGCATTGCGCAAAGCGCTTCTGCATGAGGTCCTGACAGATTTTGAGTCGTCGCTCGATGTGATTCGGGAGATCGATCTTAGAACGCCGGTTGTTGGCCGTAAAGTGCATGCCGTTGAGGCCGTCGGAAAGCACTTGATGATGGTCTTTCGCGTTGAACAGACGTCGGACAGCGGCTTCTTATCGGAACCCGTACCGACACCTGCAGCATGGGGGTTCGATCTGCTCCGTGGAGACCTCGTCCTGCACACGCATATGAGGATGACCGGGAGCTGGCACATCTACCGGCGCGGCGAGGTGTGGAGAAAGCCCACATCGTATGCCAGGGTCGTGCTGTCCACCAAGGACTTTGTTGTTCCGTGCTTTTCCGCGCCGGTTGTAGAATTGCTGACGGCCAGCGAGGCCGTCCGGCATCCGATGCTGACGTCCCGTGGGACGGATGCGATTACAGACGGGTTCGATTCATCTCTCGCCTTCCGGCAATTGCGTCTGTTTAACAACATGCCTGTTGGTGTTGCGCTGATGAACCAGCGCGCCATGGCCGGGGTTGGGAACGTGTTCAAATCGGAAGTCATGTACATCCAACGGATCAATCCCTTTAATTGTATGTCCGAGTTGGACGATCTGACTCTACAGAATTTGATCGAGGAAAGTCATAATCTGCTCGTATTAAACCGTACGCGGAGCGCAAGAAGGACGCGTTTTGTTTTGAATGAACGGGAGCGTCTGTGGGTCTATGGCCGCAGTGGGGAACCGTGTTTTACGTGCGGGACGTTGATTAAAATGCAGAGACAGGGCCTGGATGGACGGTCTACTTACTACTGTCCCAGGTGCCAGACGGGGGAATAGAACATGCTAACGGAATTAGAGGTTCAGGGATTACCGGTTGCTGCGGAGGCCGACGTACTTGTATGCGGCGGCGGAACAGCCGGCGTAGTGGCCGCGCTGGCGGCGGCGCGCAAGGGCATGAGCGTGCTCATTGTGGAGCAGCTCGGCCTGCTTGGCGGGACCCAGGCTGCAGGCTGGGTGACCCCGATGATGCCGAATAAGATTTTAGAGGAGAACCTCACGCATGGAATCAACGACGAGATTTTGCACCGCGCTGCACTAATCGATCCGCCTCCCACCGATAAGTCTGGAGACCTGCTCTGGTTCAACCCGGTCACCCTGGCCATCGTCCTGGACGACCTTATGGAAGAAGCCGGAGTGCGCGTGCTTTTCCATACGACCATCAGCGACACGATCGTAGAAAACGGCGCGCGCGCGCGCTATGTGCGTGGGATCGTCATCGAAAACAAGTCGGGACGTCAGCAAATCCGGTCAAAGATTACCATCGACTCGACCGGCGATGCCGATGTCTCTCTTAAAGCCGGCGCACAGACTGTATCAGGAGACGAAGACGGCCACAACCAACCTATGACCCTGCGGTTCGCCCTGGCCGGGGTAGATCAGGAACGCGCCGTCGTCTTCATGGCCGATGATCTGGGTATGGCCTGCTACTCCCGACCTCCTCTTTTCGAAATAGGCGCGGGAGAAGCCAAGAAGACCCCGCTCGGCCCACTCATTCTGGAAGCCCAGGCCGCTGGAGTGCTCGAAGAAGACGACCTCGGCTACCTGCAGTTCTTCTCCATTTTAGGTCGTCCTCACGAACTCGCCTTCAACTGCCCCCGCATTGCAGGCCTGAAGTCCACCGACGCCTGGGATCTTTCCAAAGCCCAGCAAATCGGCCGGAAAAAGATTCGCCGCATCGCCGCCTTCTTCAAGAAGTACGTAGGCGGCTTCGAGAACTCCTACATAGGCACCATTGCCCCCATGATGGGCATAAGAGAATCCCGCAGGATCGTAGGCGACTACACCCTCACCGAAGACGACTTCATCCTCGAAGCCCGCTTCCCCGATGCCATCGCCAGAAACTCCTATCCCATCGACATACACAGCACCAAATCGCCCACAGGTCTGGTTATGAAGCACCTGGAACCAGGCCACTATCATGAGATCCCTTATCGGTGTTTGCTGCCGGTTGGGATTGAGAATCTGATCGTTGCGGGTCGGTGCTTGTCCGCTACATTTGCCGCGCAGGCTGCAGTGAGAATTCAGCAGAACTGTAGGGCGTTTGGAGAGGCTGCGGGAGTGGCGGCGGCGCTGGCTATTGAGGGGAAGACCACGCCGAGGGCTGTAGATGTTGTGGAGTTGAGAAGGCGGTTGAATGAGGGTGGGGCGCAGATATAGTCGCATTTTCCCGGTGCCCCTTCGGCAGCCCTGCGGCGGAGTGTCTTAATTGAGTCCAAACGAACTAAAGGCAGCCAATATACGGTCCGCAAAAAAGATTCAAAGGGTAATCATCGCCAGAGATTACTCTGCCAACCGCATGAACAACACTAAATGGATGGAGCTAATTCAGGCCCTTGAAGACCTCCCCCTCCGATTCCGCATCAAGTTCGTCGACGATGATAAGGTTACTGAATGGGAATGGCTGCGCTCATTCAGATCCGGATACTTCGAAACCGGCAGTTGTGGACCATTTAAGCCCTTCTTGATGGAGTGGCTTGAAGTTGATCCTTTTAAGATGTTCGGTGAGTTTGGAAGGGTGGAGGACTGCGATAAAAGGGTCGAGATTGGGAATCGTCTTAATTCCTTCGATATCCCCTTTGACATTGTGAATGACCTTTTTCGGATAACTGGGTATGTCTGAGGCCCTATTGCTACCTAACCATCTTATCCAGTTCAGTAATGAAGTGCTTCAGGCTCACCTGCTTCTTGGAAGCCAGAATTAATTCCTTTTTCTTTTTGAATGGGCGAGAAAGCTCTTCGTAAACGCGATCATTTTTATGGCCGATTGTCCAACCATCCGCTTGTAGTTTTTGATTTAGGGTATCGACACAATTTTTGTACTTAATAGCTCTGCCGTCAGTATAGTGGAGAGGCAACAGCCAGCATTCGATACTATCGACCGTAATTGCGAAGAGAATTTTATAGGCTACCGCTTGATAGAATTCCGGACCAATGCGATCTATGAGTGTCTCTTTAACCTTCTCTATTAGCTCGGAAGGTTCGAGTTCCCGACCATTCCCGTCAACACGGATCACTCCAAAGTCCTGGCAGACGTCGGTATCGATTTGAACGATGACTGCGTCCATTTGCTGAAATGCTTCCCGAAATACCGAAGAACCGATATACTCCAGAACCTTACTCCATCCGCCGAGGTTCTCTGGCTTGATCGCATGAGTCGCGTCTCGCAGTGGCGACAACTGATCGATTATTAGATCGCCGTCGCTGGTATGCCCGATAACCACATTCTGGATGATCGGAAGTTCCGTTACGCCCTCGGATACTAGACCTATAATCATAGTTGCGTCTAAAATCCCTTAGGCAAGCCGCCGAGGTAGCCGCGAAGGAAGGCTTCCGACAGGCGAACTGGCTCTTGATCCGGCACTGGTTCTTTGTGCTCGATACGGCGGCATCGTGTGTGTCCCTCAGAGTTTCGGAAGACGACGAAGAGACGCTGTTCGTCATCCCGCAGGTCAATGCCGTCCAGCACGGAGGGGCTGTGCGTGGTCAATATCATCTGCTTGTCGCGTTCAACGGCAAGCTTGTTGATGCGTCGAATTAGCTCCTGGCACAAGCGAGGGTTGAGGGAAACGTCTACATTGTCTACGGCGAAAAACTTGGGCGTTTCTGAACTGATCAGAAGCGTGAAATAGAAGAGCAGGTACAGAAAGCCTTCGTTGGCGACGCGCTGTGTGAACGATTCGAGAGCACTTTGCAGATAGCGGTCGTGAATTAGCAGGTTACGTTCTGTAAACAATGGATTCTCGGGGATGTCAAAGGAATCAAACCAATCGAGCAAACGCATCTCACCGTTGATGGCGGATAGTTCTGTACCGTCGATTTGGGATGCCATTACAGTTAAAAGCCTGAACAACCCTTCACCACGGACCCCTAATGGCTGGATTTGGCCTTCGATGTCGAACGTTCTAAGGGCAGAATGTTCTGGCGAGTAAATTATGAAGTCGGCGAGGCCCCATGCTGCAGCTTGATATGATTCAATCGCACGAATCGTTGACGTCATCTCTTCCAGATCGATTGGGGTCGCATTGTCAGACATCAACTTTAGAATAGATTTCCCGACATCTGACATTTTACCAATGGAGATTTTGCCAATGTCAGACCATTTTGAGTAAGGTGAAATATTGTCGTTACTGAGAGAAAATTCTAACGTGACCTGGGACTTTTCAGACTTAGCAGACGGTGATTCACTGGACTCGCCTGAGATCGTGACTACGATGTTCTCATCCATCGCCTTTTCGACGAAAGCGGACCGCATCGTGCGCGGGTGCTCGGGTACTCTTATACCGCGCGACCCCAAGAACTCGTTGTCCAGCTTACGAGTGCTAGCAGCCGATGCCAGTGCAATTGCTTCCAAGATATTACTCTTGCCGCAGCCGTTCGCTCCGATAAACACGTTGACGCGGCCTAGTTCTATGTCTAGCTCGGAGACCGACTTATAATTTCTGATTGATATTGACTTTATCATGCTGCAATCTTGCTAGTGGCTATTGAAAAACAATAAATCTTATACGCCACACAAATACGATTTGGTTTAAGTATAGCTTATCCAAGGTGTCCGATCGTTAACTGCTATGATGTTGCCACTGCTTTATCCGAGACAAAGCTCTTCGGTAATAATGCTCTCGTCGCAGACTTTTCGGATTACTTCGTCGGGCTCTCCAGTAATGAGAATACTAAGCCACTCTTCAAACGATGCCAGCTTTGCGTACAGTTTTCCGCCATTATAGTCCATGTAGGCAACGGGAATATCATCTTTCGATTCTGAATCAGTGACAAAACACCATGCGTTGCCATTGTCATCGAGAGAAAACGGGATCAGATGCTGAGGATGGACTGCACCTCCGTCGCGGTAGGGTATTAGTGTCTCGCCGACCTCTTCGGGCGTTCTAGGCGCCACGCCCTGAATCGGTGCAATTTGTGGATTGCCTTGACCAACCGAACTGACTTCCTGGATCATATAGAGATAGGCGCCGTTGCTAAACTCCTTGACGAATGTGCGATAGGACTCGGGAAGCCGCACGCCAATAGCGGATTCGGTAAGTTGCAGATCTGCCTCGGTCGCAACCGGATACTTTTCATGGTCTGCTAATTTTAAAGTCTCCAGCGATGATGCAATGTTCAATACAGATCTCCCTAATTGTAGTTCTTCTCTTTTAGCTTCTTTATTCGATTCGTTCAAATAGTATGGATCGTGAACCGCCTATCTGTGTGAGGCCACATGGCTGCTCCTGTACAACCATGGCACATTTGATTTACTGTTTTGATAGCTCGGCGCGTGAGGTTACAACTTGATCGGTTTGCCCTTGCTGCGTTTTGGCTGTCCGGAGGCGCATTTCGGCTTTTGCCATGCGGCGTTTCAGGGCGGGGAATGTGTTGACTATCCGCATGCCGGTTCGCATGCCGGCGAGCAGGATCCTTCCGATTATGGGTTTGTGGATCGCGTCGTTGGCATTCATTTGCTTTCGGGATTCGAGTACGGCTTCCTTGCTGTAGTGAAGCATTTCGGCTTCGTATTCGTGGATGGCGGGAATGAGGGCTGTTTGTCCGTCCCGCACTTCGGTGAGTTTTTTGCAGAGCAGGGCTGCGTCTTGCAGCGCTGTGTTGGCTCCGACGCCGCGGCCTGGGGTCATGGTGTGGATGGCGTCTCCGAGCAACGTGACGTTCGAGGTCTCCCAGGGAGACAGTGGTACTGACGTGCGGATGTTGATCGAGATTGCTGTCGATGGATCCGTGAGCTCGATCAGCTTGCGGAAGTTGGGACTCCAATCTTTGGTCATCTGTGCAGCGGCGCGAACCGCATCGGCTCCGGCGAGAGTCTTTGGATCTGTTGGGAATTTGTCGCTGGCCGCCCATAAGCCCCAGTTGATGTAATCCGAGGTGTTGTCGTAGAGCAGTCCCGGCCACTCGGAGATTAGATCGGAATCGTTTCCTCCTACACGTTGCTTCCCTCCGGAGCGGTCCCATTTGAATTCCATGACATGTATGATTGCCCCGTAGCGGTGTGGGGCCATGATTAGAGAAACTCCGTTGAAGACCTTTTCCGACAGGATCGCTTTGCTCTCTGGGGTCAGAGGAAGCTTTCCACCGAGCGAATGTATGCCTGTGGGCTCCTGCTGCGCGTGGGGGAGTCTCTGCTTGCGCACACGGGATCCAGCGCCATCGGCCGCAACCAGGACATCGCCGGTAGACTGGCTTCCATCCTCAAAGAATGCGGTTACGGTGCCGTCGGGATTGTCTTCGTACCGGACAAATTTCTTGTCGAACGAAACGACATCTTCGAGACCGGTAAGCAGCACCTGACGCAGCGTCATTCGGCTTACGGATTTCTCTCCATTTACAGGATCGGCCGCCTCACCTTCAACCTGCATGCTGAGAACCTCGGTAAGCTGTTCCGTGAGTATGTTGAAGTAGCGCGGCGGTCGGGCGCATGTAGCCACGAAGAGGTCGAACAGCTCAGGGGGCAGGCAGGTTTTTAGAGCCTGGGTGCCTGCGGGGCTGATGCCGACACGGTAGCCATGCAGGCCGTCACGCCGGGTCCTGTCGCGTTCGTACACGGCGACGCTTATCCCGGCCTGCTTGAGGCCGTGTGCCAGGCATAATCCGCCCGTTCCTGCGCCAACGATCATTACGTGCATGGATGAGATGTTCATAGCTTTTCCTTTCTTCATTAGGATTCCGTGTGGGCCTTGACCAACTCCACCGCGATAGACTCCAGCCACTCTTCGCTCCAGGTCAGTTGTCCGGAACGCAGGTCTTCCACAACGGACTTCACCCAGTTCAGCTCCGTCTGGCGGACGGCTCGAATGCACTCCATCTCCAGGAGAAAGAGCCTGGGGACGAAACTTGCGCGTCCGACGCTTTCGTCGAGGCCGTCCAATTTGGCCTGCAGGGCAACGGCTCTTAGTTCCAATTGGGCCAGTCAAGGGCGTGGGTGGGCATGGGGGTGTGCGGGGATTGGGTGTGGTTGCGTAATTGAGATGCCCGAGGACCCCTCACCCAAACCTCTCCCACAGGATGGGGAGAGGAGCAAGAGAGGCCCTGGCATCGATCTGCCTAGGCGTACTTAGGCGCTACAGACTGACCGATCCTCGACGACTCTTCCGCCGCCTCAAGCACTGCAATAATTCGTCGTGCCGATTCCGCGGTTACTGGGGAGGGTTTGCCTTCGTTGAGGTGGGCGGCCAGGTCTTTATAGTAGCTGTTCCACTCTGTAGGTTTGTTGCGTATGTCGGCGGTGGCTGTTATATCTGCGACACGGGTGTAGAGTTTGAAGCCGTCCTTAACACTGCCGTCTTCCAGGATGCCGCCTTTTGTGCCGAGAATTCTCCAACGAGGCTGCGGGACGGCTGTTATTGTGCTCTGGGTTAGTTCGGCGGACGAGCCGTCTTCGAAGCGGACTATGATCTTGCCGTGGTCTTCGTTAGTTTGGTCGAACCAGATTCGTTTCTGTAGGAAGCCCGTTACCTGAGTGACTTTCTTGCCTGACTGAAAATTTAATATCCAGTCCATAAAATGCGCGCCCCAGTCGTACATAATGCCGCCGCTAATCGCTTTGTCGGCTCTCCACCAGGTACCCGGATGGTGATATCCGCCGCTCGCAGCTTGAATCTGAAAAATATCACCGATCAATCCCTTTTCGATGGTCTCTTTCATAGCCAGAAAGTCGCCGTCGTAGCGCCGGTTATGAAACACACTGAGCGTGACGCCGTTCTTGTTGGCCGCATCGATCATACGGTCGGCCTCGGCCACGGTGATACACATGGGTTTTTCAACAACTATGCTCTTGCCGGCTTCGGCAAGCTTCACGGCAATGTCGGCGTGGGTATTGTGCGGGGTTATGACGGCGACAAGATTAACTTCGGTGTCACTCAGTAAGTCGTCCACGTTGGCGTAGGTGCGCAGGCCTTCATAGTCTTCCCTGGCTCGAGCCAGGTGCGTGGGATCTATATCACACGCAGCAGTCGGCGTAATGCCAGCGTCACGCATATACGCCAGGTGACTGCGTCCCATGTGAAACGCGTCACTGTACCCGATCACAGCACCGTGCAGCGAGATGTTGTCGTGAGCCATAGTTCCCTCAATGGTGGACTAAAATTAAGCGGTTACCTAAAATAATTAGCGTAACCGCTTGTCGATTTTACCAGAATATTGAACGCTATCTTGTGCTACCGGAACTTTTAATCAGGACTGAATGTAGCTGCAAGAATGGGATTCGAGCAACCGGTTTGGGCGGCGGTGTTGCTGACCAACGAGGTGCCGAACGAATTGCAGTCCGTACCGTTGCCCGTTGTATCGTTGCCGCCAGTGGAAACGGAAGTTGGCCGCAGCCACTTCGCGTGGTCGTCCACGAATAAGAAGTTCGAACCGTCGGTATGACGTCCGGTTGCGGCAGCTTCTTGCCCGTTGCCTGTTCCAACGCTTGTTGCAGAGCCGCTCATTACTCCAGTGGCAAATTGGCCCATGCCGTCCCAACCGGCCGTGTTACCATCAGAAGCAGGAGAGTTAAAATCGCCGGAGGTAGTGTTACCCTTGTACCCAATCGTTGTCATGTCTGTTTGGCAGCCCTGTACTTCAAAAAGCATAACCGTTAAAGAAGGGCTGTTAAAGCCTGACAGACTAACCACGCCGTCACTCACATTGTATCCGTAGGAAACGGGATAGGTCGTCGCACCGGCTTGATTGGTGCTGTTTGATGTTGGGTCGTCCGGGCAATGGTATACGGCCGTGCTTTTGACGTAAGAGTATATGGAGGCCGCCCAGCCAATCCCAATTTGCCCCCCGCCTCCGCCGGTGGTGCCCTGAGTGCCATAAGGATAGCGCTCGTCGTAGTCGTCACTGTACTGCGCAAAGGCCAGGCCAAGCTGCTTCATGTTGGACAGGCACGAGATTTGACGTGCTTTCTCTCGAACCTTTGCAAACACCGGGAAAAGGATAGCGGCGAGGATAGCTATAATGGCTATGACGACGAGCAGCTCGATAAGAGTAAATCCGCGTTGGCCGTATCTACTTCCGGGCGAATAGTTCATGATGTGACTTTCTGGTCAAAGACTCAGGCTTACGCCCAATCCATTCTATCATATTTCTTACTCGCTTCAGGTAGTAATGCTTTGTATCGTGTATAATCTCTTTAAGTAAATTCGTTTTCCGGCGGGAAATAAATTAGTCTGCGTGTTGACAATGGGCTGGCTCGCGTAAGAGCTTGTTTCTTGT
>Ga0302306_10002185_pt1 | contig 10144 bp, 10 predicted proteins | sample III_Palsa_E3_1_FD_198761 | JGI IMG/M metagenome (GOLD analysis project Ga0302306, IMG submission 198761) | Peat permafrost microbial communities from Stordalen Mire near Abisko, Sweden - III_Palsa_E3_1 | ecosystem: Environmental > Terrestrial > Soil > Palsa > Peat permafrost | place: Sweden...
CATCTTTTTTATATTTTTTATAAACTATGATTAGTGAAATTCGGATAATTCGTGCTTAACTAACTCTTGAATAGTAGGATTGAAATAGACACTAATTTTCACGAACTGTATCGAATTCACGAATTTTAACTTCATCTTTTTTATATTTTTTATAAACTATGATTAGTGAAATTCGGATAATTCGGGATAATTCGTGTTTAACTAACTCCTGAATAGTAGGATTGAAATAGACACTAATTTTCACGAACTGTATCGAATTCACGAATTTTGATGTTTCTTTATAGCAGGATCAATTAATTTGCTTTCATTCGTGTTCAACTCCATCTATATTATTACTACCCATGCTTAAGCAGGAACGCTACCGCCATTTTGTAGATTATTTTTCGCGGAATCAACCCGATGCTGTTACCGAACTGCATTATGATAATCCGTTCCAGTTGCTGATAGCCGTGATCCTATCGGCCCAATGTACCGATAAGCGCATAAACCAGGTAACGCCCGCGCTGTTTGAGCGTTTCCCAACGCCTGAAAGTTTGGCGGCATCCAATCCTGAAGAAGTTTTTACTTATATCCGCAGCGTGAGCTACCCCAACAATAAGGCTAAGCACCTGGTAGGCATGGCCAAAATGCTGGTGGAGGTTTTTAAGGGCGAAGTGCCATCGGACATTGACGAGCTGCAAAAAATGCCGGGCGTTGGGCGAAAAACCGCTAATGTGATCGCATCGGTAGTGTATGACGCGCCAGCCATAGCGGTAGATACGCACGTTTTCCGTGTGGCCAACCGCATTGGCCTAACTAATGCCCGCACCCCGCTGGCGGTTGAAAAACAATTGACCGAATATTTGCCCGAAGAAGTGCGGGGCGTGGCGCATCACTGGCTTATACTGCATGGCCGCTACATTTGCGTGGCCCGCAGCCCTAAATGCGAGGTTTGTCCGCTTACGTGGTTTTGCAAATATTACGCGAATACACATACGGAAACCTATTTGCTGAAAGCCGAGGCTTTGAAGGTGAAGAAGGCTAAGGATGATAAAAAGAAGAAGAGTTTGGATAAGATAAGTAAGGAGCTGAGGAAAAGAAGTAGTTGATTTCGAATTTCGAATATTCAATTTCGGATTTGGGAGTGCTTAGTGTATCGAAAAGTGTTTTTTTGCAGGAAACACCTGTTTTGTAAGCTGTTGGCAGATAGCGCTTTACACAATTAGCAACCGTTCGCTTGCGGAAACGCTTGTTTTTGTTAATTTGTTGCTTATCAGGTATTTAAGTGTTCGAGCTTGTTCGGGTGTTCACGATCGTGTTCGGGTGTGTTTCGGTACCGTTCGGGTGGTGTTTCGGTACCGTTCGGGTTATGTTCGGGTTCTGTTCGGGCTATTGTTTTTTGGCGTAATGCGGGTATTCATCAAAAAACAGAACAAAACACGCTTATGCCACCTTGTTACTTGCCAGGTCACGCATAAATTTCTTACGGTAATTGAGCGGGCTGAGGTGCATTTTAACCTTAAACATCTTGTAGAAGTGCGAAACGTCGCCAAAACCACTGTCGTATGATATTTCGGAGATGGGTTTATCGGTTTGTACCAGCTGCTGGGTGGCATAGTTAAGGCGGTACTCAATAATGGTTTCCATAAAGGTTTTGCGGGTTATTTTTTTGAAGTATTTGCAAAACGCGTTGGGTGTCATGTGCGCTATGCCTGCCGCCACATCCAGCGATACCTGCTGGCGGAAATTCTCTACCAAATAGGCGTAAACGGGGTTTATGCGCTCCTGCTCGGCTACGCTACGCTCGGCTATGCTGCGGTTTTGATCCAACAGGGTGTATTCGTTTGAAACGGCCAGCCGCTGCAGAATTTTGAGCAGATCAAGCATCATATCGAATTTGTTATCCTCCTTAACCAGCAGGGCCAAAGCGCGGTTAACGGCAATTTGTGTATCGCCCTTAAAGCTGATGCCGCTGCCTGCCCTTTTAAAAAGGCGTTTGATATCCTGCAATTCACTTTTTTCAAAAAAATCGCCGCCCAAAAAATTCTCATTAAACTGGATCACTATGGCGCTGGCATCATACGCGGGTTTATTTGCCTGTTCCAGTTTCCAGCAATGCGGCAGGTTGGGGCCAACCAGTACCAGATCGCCGCTGGCAAAATCCTCCATGTGGGTACCCGCGTATCTTTTGCCCGTACCCTGAATTATGGTGGTGAGCTCATACTCCGGATGAAAGTGATAAGGCGCGTCGAAGGCCAGCTTATCAAACTTACGGGCTAAAAATGACTGCCTGTTACCCGGCTGAAGAATTTCAAAGGAGGCTTTGATCATTGTTTATATTATTAAAAAAAGCTAATTTATAAATTAAAAGGATAATATAATCCACAATTAAACCATTTTCTTCATTTTTTTTGGCCGGTTATTTGACTTAGTTTGAATATATACTAAAACATGAATAAAACGTCGGTATGTTTATCAAATTTGGATGACCTTAAAACGGTATCTGAGGGCAATATTAATGAATTTCGCGAAAAAGGGCATACGCTGATTAGGGAAGTGCTAAGCCCCGAAGAGATAGCTGTTTACCGCCCCATAATTGTTGGTGCCGCCGAACGATATAATACCGAAAAACGCAAATTGCAGGACAGGGATACCTACGGAAAAGCTTTTTTGCAGATAATGAACCTATGGCGGGTTGATGAGGATGCCAGGAAGTTTGTGCTGGCTAAGCGCATGGCAAAAATTGCCGCTGATTTGCTGGGTGTTGAAAACGTGCGCCTATATCACGACCAGGCCCTGTTTAAGGAAGCCGGCGGCGGCCCTACGCCCTGGCACCAGGACCAGTATTACTGGCCGATAGATACCAACAATACCGTAACCATGTGGATGCCTTTGGTTGATATTGATGTGGATATGGGCATGCTTACTTTTGCGTCGGGCTCGTATACTAACGGGGCTATTTTCAATCATGAGATATCGGATGAATCGGAGATGGCCTTTGATGAATATGTTAAGGAGAAGAATTTTCCGATCAGCCGCGCCACTACTATGAAGGCCGGCGATGCAACCTGGCACCGTGGTTTTACCATACATAACGCGCCGGGCAATAACTCGGCTAAAATGCGCGAGGTAATGACCGTTATTTACATTGCCGACGGCGCGCGCATTACTCCCTACAAAAACGAATGGCAAAAGGGCGACCATCACAAATGGCTGATGGATAAACCGATAGGCGAACTGATCGACTCGGAACTGAACCCGCTGTTGCTCTGAGAGAAGATATCTTTGGTTAGATTGTGTTAGAAACTGGAAGCCGAAAGGCTTCCTTTTTTGTTTGGGCTTTTTATTCCCAAATAAGGCCTTAACCTAAAATCCATCTGCACATTTGAAATCCGCACATCTGCACATCAAAAGCTACTCCGCTATCCAGATCGCGTCAATAAACCATTTCTTGCTGTCAAAAAATATATTTACCGCCTTAAAACCTGCATTTTCGGCCATTTGGTTGGTTTGCATTACAGTGTATTTTTGGGATATCTCCATATAAATGTATTCATCCTTCAAAAAATGGATATGTTCCTTGCCTATCTTCACCTGCTGATCGTCCGTGCTTACAAGGTAGCTTTTACAAGCTCCGGTTTCGGGATCATAAGTTGGGTAATGCTCGAATTTCGACAGGTCAAAATCAGCGTTTAGTTCCCGGTTAATACGTTCCAGCAGGTTCAAATTGAACCTTTTTGTTATGCCACCCTTATCATTATAAGCGGCAAGCACGGTTTTAGGGTTCTTTTTCAGATCGACACCGATCAGCACCATATCGCCGGGCGAAAGGTGTTTGCGCAGCTCCCTGCAAAAATCCTCGGCATTACTTACCGGCATATTGCCAATGTTCGATCCAAGGAACAGTACTACTTTGCGCCTGTTTGATATGGATGCCGCTTTTTTCAGCATATCGAAATAGTCGCCGTTCAGCCCGGCAATCTGCAAACCAGGGAGCGTTACCGGCAGGGTAATGTTGAGGTAGGATATTACATTATCTGATATATCTATCGGCAGATAGTTAAAATCGGCTTTGTGCTCCAGCAAATATTTAAGCAGGAAGGTTGATTTCATGGCATCACCCGCGCCAAGCTCTATCAGGTCGAAGGCATCGCCCGCGCCTATCATCGCATCGCAAAGGCCGGCGGTTTGTTCGGTAAATATCTCCAGTTCGCATTTGGTTGGATAGTATTCCTCGCAATTCATCAGATCCTGGAACAGTTTATCGCCGTTAACGTCATAAAAGTATTTGGAACTCAAGGTTTTGGGGGTCGATCTCAACCTGGTAATAACATCGTCAAAAAATTGATCGGTTACGCCTGATGGCTTGGTATTTACCAGCGATTGTAAAGTAGCAGTATCCATATTTTATAGGTTGATTTTGGCTGATTACCGTGCAAGTCTTATGCCAGTAAATTGCCAGCGTAAATGTGTTTGAAAAAAATTGCGATAAGTGATACGCGCGTGCCCCGGTGATGTAACCTCCGATGCGCCGCGCAATACCTTTTGATTCACCATAAATTTGCCGTTGTACTCCCCTATCGCGCCCGGTGCTTTGGCAAAACCGGGATAAGGCAGGTAGCTGCTTTCGGTCCACTCCCAGCTTTTGCCCCAGCTAAATTGCGGCGCGGCAGCTTCCCACTCAAACTCGGTAGGCAGGCGCATACCTTTCCAAGCGGCATAGGCATAAGCCTCGAAATAGCTGATATGGCACACCGGCTGGTGCATTTCTACCGGTTCCAGGCCATTGTAAGTGTAGTTGTACCATTCGCCATGTATCAAATGCCAGTATAAGGGCGATTGCACCTTGTTGGTGTTTACCCAATCCCAGCCCTCGGCGTGCCAATGGCGAAAATCGTTATAACCGCCGCTTTTTATAAATTCAACGTATTCTTCGTTAGTTACCAGATCGGGGCTAATTTCATAAGCGTTCAGGTAAACTTTATGGCGATTGAGCTCATTATCAAAGCAAAAACCATCGCCCTGGTAGCCAATTTCGTAAATCCCCTCTTCCATTTGAATGAAAGGCTCATTAGTTTGCTTAACCTTGGGCGAATGATAATCATGTGAATAGGCCGGAAAAAGCGGATTGTGGCCTAAAATGTACTTAATATCGGTATATAACAACTCCTGGTGCTGTTCCTCGTGGTTAAAACCGAGGATCAACAGTTCCTTTACTTCTTCGGATGGTTCTTCGCACAAAAACTTGTTCATCGCCTCATCCACATACTCGCGATAGCGCATGATCTCGATGACGGTAGGGCGGCTTAAATTCCCCCTATCGGTACGGATCACCCGGTTGCCAACGGTTTCATAATAGCTGTTGAATACATAGTTAAATTCCGGGTTAAATTCCTGGTAACCCATAAAGTAAGGCTTCAGGATAAAGGTTTCGAAAAACCAGGTGGTATGGCCGATGTGCCATTTAGGCGGACTAACATCCCCCACGGGCTGTACCACATAATCCTCGGTTTGCAGCGGGCTGCAGATATGCTCTGTATGCTTGCGCACCTTGAGGTAACGCTCCGCAATACTTAATTGCGCGGTAGTATATTCAGCTGTTTCCATTAGGGTCTATTTTTTATCTAAATAATTTTTTAGATCCGTGATTGATTTAACATTTAAATCCTTTGCTTGTTTTTGCCGCATCATTAAAGCATAGGCGTTGTTAAAACCTATGGGTTGTAACCATTTAATATGGTAACGGCTCTCAAACATGTCTTTGTCGTAATTGTAGGTACTTTCCTTACTGCCTGTTACTAAATTAATTACTTTTTGTGATGGCTGCAATATCACCAGCAATCCTGTACCGGTGTATTCGGGGTAAAAGTCTATCTGGTTGTTGGTAAGCGCGTCGAAACAGATCTTGGTGCCGCCGAGGCCTGTTTTGGTTGATACGCCATAATCAGTATATCCTTTAATCAGCATGCTGTACATATTGGCCAGGATATATTGCTCTCCAAATATCTTCGATCCAATTCTCACTACACCATCATTGCCGCCACGATCCGGTCGCCATAAATTTTTCGATTGCAGGAAATCCTTAGCTACCCGCTCCGGCGATTGGTGAAGGTAGTCAGTACGGTAATTTAATTCCGTCATCACGGTATCATTAATTTTACCGGATAGCAGGTTCAACGTCTTTTCCAGGTCAGGAAACTGTTTTAAGGCCTCATCCCGCACAATTGGCGCCGCGTAATAGGGCGGGAAAATGCCTTTATCATCCTTCAACACCACCAGGTCGTAAGCCTTCAGCCTGCCATCGGTAGAGTAGCCGCTGATCACATCCAACTGCTTTTCATAGGCCGCCTTGTACATCACCGCGTCGCTGATAACGATGGTATGGATCTTTAAATGGTACTTGCTTTGCAGGCCGAGGTTACCATCCTGCCTGCCCATAAACTCGGGCGTGAACCCGGCGGTGAGCTTGCTGCCATAGGCCGATGGGATAAAATAAACACAAGCCAACACCACCAAAATTGCTGGGGATAATTTGGTAGCCGTATTTATTTTTTTAAAGTTGAGCTTTTGTACCCTTGACAGTAGGAAATCAAAGATGATAGCCAGCAATGCGGCGGGGATAGCTCCCGCCAATATCATATTGGTATTGTTAAGCGATATGCCGCCAAAAATGAACTCGCCCAAACCACCGGCGGCAATGTATGAAGCCAGCGTAGCTACGCCTACTGTTATTACCGTAGCGGTGCGGATGCCCGCCAATATTACCGGCATAGCCAAAGGCAGCTCTACTTTAAACAATATTTGAGAGCGACTCATGCCCATGGCCGTAGCGGCCTCCTTAACCGCCGCATCCACCCCTGTAATGCCCGTATAGGTATTGCGGATGATTGGCAGCAGCGCGTACAATAGCAGCGCTACAATGGCCGGTTTAGGGCCTATACCCAGCAAGGGGATCATGAAACCCAATAGCGCGATGCTCGGTATGGTTTGCAATACGCCCGCGATGCCCAAAACGGTACCGGATAGTTTCTGTTTACGGGCGATCAGAATCCCCAAAGGCAAACCGATCAGCACAGCAAAAAACAGGGAAATGAACGTGAGCCCGATATGCTCCAGCGTTTGCGTAGCCAGCTTATCGCTTTGCTCGCGCATAAAACTCCATAAAGTTTGCTGTTCATTCATGGCTTTGCTGCTGTTTATATTTATAAAAGGCCGACATCAGGTCTTGAAAATTCAGTTGCCCTACCTGCTTATGCTGATTATCCAGGATGGCAATGCTTTCGCTTTTCGTAAATTTCAACTGCTCAAGCAATTCCCATAAACCAATTGCCGCAGGCAAAATCACACCATGCAATTCAAAAGTACCCCCTTCAGGGGGCGAAGGGGGCTTGATCGCCTTAAATTCCAACTGCAATCTTTGTTCTTTCAAAAAGTCCTCAACAAACTGATTATTCGGCTTAAATAGCAGATCAGTCGGTGTTCCAATCTGCACTATCTTGCCTTTATCCATCAGGCAAATACGGTCGCCCAGTTCAAAGGCTTCCTGTACATCGTGGGTAACCATGATAATAGTTTTCCTTTTCAATTCATCAAGCGCCTTAAATTCGGCATGGATTTTTGCTTTGGTTACATTATCCAGCGCGCCGAAAGGTTCATCCATCAGCAATACCGGCGGATCGGCGACTAAGGCCCTTGCCAAACCGACCCTTTGCTGCTGGCCGCCGCTTAGTTCGTTTGGGTAAACATCCAGGTAATCTTCACTCAGATGCAATTTCTCCAACAATTCGCTAACGCGATGCCGGATTTTATCCTTATCCCATTTTAACAATTGCGGAACAATGGCGATGTTCTCGCCCACGGTATAATGCGGAAAAAGGCCGTTATTTTGCAATACATAGCCTATGCCCCGCCGTAATACTTCGGCTTGCTGATCCAGTATGTTTTTATTGTTGATGAAAATGCTGCCATGCGTAGGCTCTATCAACCGGTTCAGCATTTTTAGCGTGGTGGTTTTTCCGCAGCCGCTGGTACCTAACAGCACCAGCGTTTCGTGTTCGTTCACTTCAAAAGAAATATCATCTACCGCTTTAACTTTGCCAAAGTGTTTGCCCAGATGTTCAACTTTTATCATAAACAGGGTTGCTAATTTTCCAAAGCCAGGAACAGGTTATTCAACGATTCGGAATACGTAGGATGCGCGAACACACAAAACCGGATGCGATCATAGGTGATACCACCTTCCATCGCCATTTGCAACACGGTCATAATTTCGCCGCCTTCGGTGCCTAAAACAGCCGCGCCTAATATCTTTTTAGTAACGGGATCAACAACGGCCTTCATAAAACCGCGCGTATCGCCCATTTCAATTGCCCTTGCTACGTGTTCCATAGGCAATTTAGCAATTTTTACGTTTAGTTTTTGCTTTTTAGCTTCGTCCTCGCTAATCCCGATACGGCCCAGTTGCGGATCGGTGAACATACAGTAAGGCACCGGGCGATCTTTAATAGTTAAATTCTCCTTTTCAATCAAATTACGGTAAACAATGGCGTAATCGTTATATGAAATATGGGTAAAAGCCGGGCCGCCCTTTACATCGCCTAAAGCATAAATGCCTTTAACATTGGTTTCCAGCTTGTCGTTTACCGTGATATAGCCTTTTTCGTCAATTTTAACACCTGTTTTATCCAGGTTCAGCGCCGCAGTTTGCGGCACACGGCCAATAGCCAGCAACACGTGTGAGCAGGTGATCGTTTTTTCTTCATCAGCTATGGTTACCGTAGCTTTTATATTACCTTTTTCAGTTTTGCGGAAACCTGTGGTTTTCGCATCAGTAAAAACGGTTACGCCTTCATCAGTCAGTATTTTAGTAATTGCTTCCGAAATGTCTTCATCCTCGCGCGATACTATCCTGCCCGATTTTTCCAGTACAGTTACCTTGCTGCCAAAGCGCCCGAACATCTGCCCAAACTCCAGGCCGATATAATTACCGCCGATCACCAGCAAATGCTTTGGCACTTTATCAAGCTCCAGTATACTGGTCGAAGTTAGATAATCAATATCCTGCAAACCTTCTATCTGTGGTATAAGTGGTTTTGCACCGGTATTTATAAATATAAGGTCGGCCTTTAAAATTTGTGTACGGCCCGATCGTAATTTTATGCTGATGGTTTTATCGCCCGTAAAAGTAGCCTCGCCAAAAATCAAATCAAGGTTTTTGGTCGATTCTAATCCCTTTTGCCCGCCATTGCGCGATTTCAGCACAATTTCATCCTTGCGTTTTTTTACCCGTGGCATATCAACCTTATAACCCTTTATTTTTATGCCCAGCGGACCACTATGAGCGGCCATATAAGCCGCCTTTGCCGATGCCACCCAGGTTTTAGTAGGCGTACAACCATCGTTTACACAGGTACCGCCAACCCATCTTTTCTCGATAATAGCCGTTTTTTTACCGGCCAAAGCCATTTTTTTTGCCAGCGGACCGCCCGCTTGCCCCGAACCTATAATTATAGCATCGTATTGTTTCATAGTGGTTTTAGGCGTACAGGATAATTAATCAGTGATCTTTACGCCCTTCCAAAACGCCACATGCCCCTTAATGTTTGCAGCGGCAGGCTTAGGATCTGGATAATACCAAGCCGCGTCGGGGTTCTGTTTGCCATCCACAGCCAGTGTGTAATAGGATGCCAGGCCCTTCCATGGGCAGGTGCTGTGTGAAGCTGAATCTACCAGCACGCCTTCTTTAATACTTTCTTTGGGGAAATAATGATTGTTCTCTACAACCACGGTATCATCACTTTCGGCAATAACCTGGTTGTTCCATAATGCTTTCATATATAATAGGTTTTATAAAATAAAGATAGGTGTTACTTATTTAGTTTTCATCATACTATGCTGATGATTTTGTTTGATGAAATGCGGGGCGAAAGTCATCAATAAATCATTAAGACATTTTTTTGAAAGTTTATTTTTAAATTATCTTTAAAGATATATCTTTGCAGTCCCAAAATAAGGGAAGATATTTAAACCGAAGGGCAAATATCCAACCAAAAAATGGCCCGTTCGTCTAGGGGTTAGGACGTTAGATTTTCATTCTAGAAACAGGGGTTCGATTCCCCTACGGGCTACAAAGCCGCTTTACGAAAGTAGAGCGGCTTTTTGTTTT
>Ga0302306_10002187_pt1 | contig 10141 bp, 9 predicted proteins | sample III_Palsa_E3_1_FD_198761 | JGI IMG/M metagenome (GOLD analysis project Ga0302306, IMG submission 198761) | Peat permafrost microbial communities from Stordalen Mire near Abisko, Sweden - III_Palsa_E3_1 | ecosystem: Environmental > Terrestrial > Soil > Palsa > Peat permafrost | place: Sweden...
TCAAGACGCTTAGCCCGATCAAGAGCAAGGAGCACAAAGGCAGCCGCGCCAACGAGCTGCGCCTGGACGACACGCAGGCGCAGATCAGCGCCGCGCTGATGAGCGACCACGGCGCCAGCGCGCTGCATCTGGGCTACCTCACGCAACCGCGTCCGCGCGGTGGCGCGCCGCGCGGTGAAGGCTTCGAGCTGCGCACCGATGCCAGCGGCGCGCTGCGTGCGGAAAAAGGATTGTTACTGACGAGCAACGCGCAACCCCAAGCTGGTGGCGGGCAATTGTCACGCGATGAATTGGTGCAAGGCTTGGAGCGCGCGCTGGCCCTAGCCCGAAACCTGGGCGACTACGCCGCCCAGCATCAGGGCTTCCCCCATGATGCCTCGCCGCAACAGCAACTCAGCACCGCCGTCAGCGCACTCAGCCACGGCGCGAACAACGACGCGACGCCCGGCGACGGCGGTCAGCCAATCATCGCGCTAAGCAGCCCCGCCGGCATCGCCGCCGGCACCCCGCGCGCCATCACGCTGGCCGCCGGCCAGCACATCGACAGCATCGCCCAACAAAACCAGCAGCTCACCGCCGGGCAAGCCGTCCTCATCAACGCCGGCCAGGGCATGGGCGTGTTCGTGCACGGCGGCGATCTGACCCAAATCGCCCATCAGGGCGACCTCACCCTGCAGGCACAAACGCAGGCCATCCGACTGCAGGCCGATCAGAGCGTCGAGATCAGCGCCAGCGAGCAACACGTCATGGTTACTGCCGACAAGCACATCACCCTGATGTGTGGCGGCGGTTATATCAAGCTGGAAGGCGGCAACATCGATGTGGTGATGCCAAAGGCGTTTACGGTCAAGGCCGCGAGATATGACTTCCAGGGGCCGGGCCATGCCTCGCAAGCCCTCAACACCTGGACGCATACGCCTTACAACGAAAGCTTCCGCGTCGTACTGCCCGATGGTAGCTCCGCCGCTGGCCATCGCTATGCCCTCACCCGCGCGGATGGCGCTCGCATCGAGGGGGTGATCGGTGCCGATGGGATCATCCACACACAACAAGGCGTTGGGCCGGAACCGGTCCGCATCGACATGCTCGGCATGAGCACCGATGCCATCCACAAGGAGAGTCAGCCGTGAGCAGTGTCCCGCCTGTAGGGTCCAACGGGCCGCGCGTCGCCAACGACGCCGGAGTCAGCAACGGCAATCCGCAATTTTCGTGGAACCTGACGGAAGCGAACCTCATGGACCTCGTGCATCTGTTGCTGCCCCCGGATCAGGTGCTGCCGGTGATTTTCGTGCCCGGCATCATGGGGACGAATTTGAAAACCACGGATACGAAAGATGCCCCCTCCGTATGGCGATTGGACGACATCGGGGGAGGCATCCCCACGGCGGCACGGCAATGGATCTGGAGGTCCGCCGGTACACGGCAGACACTGCTGCACCCCGATCGCACCGCTGTCGATAACGGTGGCAGCGTACCCGACGAGTGTGTCGGCTCGGTCTCCGCCACCACCGAGTACACCCGACGCGGCTGGGGTGAGGTGGGCGAAACCAGCTACCAGGATTTTCTGCTGTGGCTGGAGCGCACCTTGAATGGGTACGGCGCCAACCCCGCGCTGTGGCCGGATTTCCTCTATGCAGGCTTCAGTGCGACTCCCGAACCAGGGGAATACGTGCCCCCCTCGAAATTGGCCCCGGACGTCCCGATGCGGATGCACAAACTGCCGTTTATGGCCGAGCCAGGCCACTTGGTAGACAGCATATGGTCTAACGACTTGATCGCGCGTGCTCGCTATCGAATGCCGGTGTATGCCTGTGGCTACAACTGGCTGGCATCCAACAACTTGGCGGCAGGTGTGCTAGCCGACAAGATCAACGCGGTGATTGCCGAAAACAACCGGGGCTACAGCAAATGCGGCCAGGTGGTGCTGGTCACGCACTCCATGGGCGGTCTGGTCGCGCGCAGCTGTATCCAGCTTGACGGCATGACCGACAAGATCGCTGGCATCGTGCATGGCGTCATGCCCGCGCTGGGCGCGGCCGTCGCCTACCGGCGTTGCAAGATCGGCATATGGGACGAAGCGAACGGTCTCAGTGCGGACGGTGCGGCGTTGACCATTGGCCGGACGGGCAAGGAGATTACCGCCGTCTTTGCACAGGCGCCGGGGGCGCTGCAGTTGCTACCCAACCAGGACTACCGTCCGAATCAGCGTGGCGATTGGCTGCGTGTCGTGGATCCAGCCGGGTCGCCCGCCTTGCGCCGGCCCTTGACCGACCCTTACAAGGATATCTATCAGGAGCGGAGTCGTTGGTGGGGACTGGTGCGTGAGGCGTGGCTGGCACCAGAGGGAGGCATCGCTATCCGTTGGAATGATTATGCCAAAAACATCAAGATGGCTGCCGATTATCACGCTGGCGTTCGTACGTCTTATCACCCAACGACGTATGTCTTCTACGGTGCGGATGCCGAGCAGCCCAGTTTTGAGGGCGTGACGTGGAACGTCGATTCGTTAGCCCATGACCTGTACGCCGTAAAAGCCGCCGAGCGGACGAGTACGGCCAAAATCGTTGAAATGACCTTCGGCGAAGTGACAGATACGGGTGAAAACCCCTTGCGCATTTGCCAGCAGCTATCGCCTGAACAACTGCGCGGCCCCTATCCGATGCAGCCTGCCCTGTATGGGCGCTTGCAATGCGCCCTGCAAGACGGCGTAGGCGATGGCACGGTGCCGGAATCTTCCGGCAGTGCGCCCAGGCGTATGGGCGGTGCGGCGATCCAGCAGCAATTTCGGTTGACCGGCTTTGCGCATGAGCCGGCCTACCATGACCCCGTCGTCAAGCAGGTCGCCCTTTACAGCTTGATGAAAATCGCGGCCAAAGCGAAGGTCAACGCATGAGGCGCCTGTTCCCCTACCTGTTTGCTGCACTGGTGTTGCTCGCCGGCTGCGGCCCCACCGCCAAGGAAAAACAAACCGTGACTGACATGACGACCGACATGCGTTCGTGGGGACTGGGTCGCCAGATCTTCAAATTACCAAAAAGCTTTGTTTTTTCCACGGGAAATTATGTGACGCTGCAGTACGGATTGACGGCCGATTTCGTCACGGCCGAGATCACGCTTATTGGTGCAAACGTCAATCAGAAAGAATTTCTGTCTATGGTCAAGGAGCGTCAAACCTTGATAGCCGCCGAAAAAAACATGCAGTCAAAAGACACCATGCTGCAACTTACGAAGCAAATAACAGATAACCGCATACTCCTTCGCTATTACAGTGCGCTTGAAAACACAGATGGCTGTTATCACGAACTTCATGTTCTGCTTGTAAACACTTATTTTATTATCAAGACCGAGTCTTTTGACCAGCCAGGGATTGCCATCGAAGAGGCACGCCTGCAAAGGCTTATCAGCCAAATACGACTGGTAACCGATCCCGCGAAGACAGGCCCCGGTTTTATCTTTGGTCCTATCGTGATCGACAGCAATCAGGACGGTGAGGTTGCCACGATTAATTTTTACGATAGCCGGCATGACGATCTGAAGCTGGCTATCTATATCAACGCGGTGAGCAAGGATGAAGACCCATCGCTGCTGGGGCGATCGAAAGAGGCGGAAGCGCATGTCTTGCGTGAGGGCAAGACCCAGCTGGGTAGCATGCATGCGGAAGAATGGCTAGGTCGCAGCAATCTCAACGACCGGGTTGAAACCCGCTTCAGCATCGAATCCAATCGCCCGGTCCCCGGCCTGACTCAGCCGTGGGTGTCGATGGAACTCGACTCGGGTGGGCAAACATATGCGTGGGACACACGACACGACCTTTCCGTGAACCTCAGGCACTTGCCGCCAGAGACGTACCCGGCAAAATTTGTCACCTCATCCCTCACCGATTACGAAGCCATCAGCCTGTGGGATGCCATCGTTCACTCGGTACAGCCACGCCCAGGTGCCGTCCATCGTCCCAAACCACCCGACCTGGTTCCCGGCCCCAGCGCCGAACAGATCGATCGCGACCGCCACATATTGAGCGATTTTATCGCCGACGGCGCTTATATCGATCCGTTGAAGCCGAAGGAGTGAGCTGTGTATGCGCTGGTACTTGTCGTATTGCTATCGCCCATTGGACTGGCCTTGGCTGCAGCCTCTTTTTGGTTCATTGGCTATCGCCAACGCGACAACCTGATTGATCGGAAATCGGCGCGACCTTGGTATATAGCTGCCGCCATATCCATCACGATGAGCATGGGGTTGGCCGCATTTATTTATCATGTCCTTCATGAGATATCGCGCAGGGGGTGGTTCTAAACGGGTGAAGCATCAACACGGGAGCAAAGCACCCGCCTCCATACGACACGGTTCCACGCCCCAGCGCCGAGCAGCTGATCACGACGAAGAGTCGGCAGATATTCAATTTCAAGGCTGTTAGCGAGCGGTTGGCTTTCACACCCCACGCATCTGCGAATCCCAAGGGGCCTCTCTGATTTGTAACGACCAGCGGCACACTTCGCTTTTACGCCTCTACCGATAGGGTGCGGGCAAAGCGTAACAAGCGACGTTGCGCGAGTTCGCCAACGCCAGCGAAGATGTCAGAGACATCGCGCGGCCTCGCGACTCGGGGTTCACGAATCGGGGTGAATCACTGCAGCTCGTCCGCTGGCCAGCAACCGGCCTTGATGTTCGATGCGGAACGCGTACTGCGCACCGCCGTCATCGGCGTAGAGGCATTCGGCATGGACGTCCAGATGGCCGTCCAGCTGATCGACGTATTCTTCAAGCAGCCGCACGTCACGCAGGCTGACCAGCCTGCCCGCCCGGGCCACTTGCGCGCTATCGGTGCAGGCCAGTAGTGCCGCGTGCACGGCCATGGCCTGGGCGCCGTATTCGGCCAGATGCACGGCGTGCAGACCGTGTGGGCCGCGTAACGGGTTATCCGCTCGGGCGTGACTGGCGCTGGTCGCATGAATCGAGCGCTCGTCCCACGCCAACACGGCGTCCAGCAGGCACATCGCGTCGGCGTGCGGAATGAATGGCGCCCAGTCATTCTTCGCGAGCATGCGAGGTCTCCGCGGGAGGGCTTGAAGACTGATCCGCAGCATGTGGCGCCATCAGGATCGACAGGCAGAAATGGAACGCGACGCCGAGGCTTACCGTGAGTCCAATCGCGCGCAGCACCGGAATCGTCGCCCATCCCAGCATGCCAAATACCAGCAATGCGGACAGCACGCATACGATGGTCGCGTGCAAGGTGCGTCGCTGTTCGGCGGGATCGCCGGTGTCGCGCTCGAAGAACAGGGCGTAATGCAGACCCAGGCCGCCGGCGAGGATCAGTGCAACCAGATGAAATAGCGAGATCTCGATGCCGACGACGCGTTCAACCGCCAGCACCAGGAACGTCGCCAGCGTCATTGGCGCCAGCACATGCCAGGCACGGCGCACGCTGCGCAATGCGAAGGTGATGGTCAGCACCAGCAGCACGCCGGCAATCAACAACGCCTGCAGGATGCGTGTGCGATACACGGTCACCAGTGATTCCGAAGCCGCTTTCAGATCAAGCAGGCGCACGCTGCCGCCGCTGTCCTGGCCGAGCGCCTGTAGCGCAGCCACGTCGTGCACCCCGCTGACCGTGCCCAGGCCGAGCCAGTGGCCATCGCGCTGCACCAACATCGCTGCGAGGCGCTGACCCAGCGGGGTCTGTGCATAACGCTCGGGTGTCAATGGCGTCAACGATCGCGCGGCTTCGACATCATCCACGAACGGCGCGAACAGATCGGGACGGAACGGCAGCCCCTGCAGCGCCTGACTCAATTCACGCTGCAACGTGATGCGATCCGGCAGCTTCTGTTGCCGTGCCTGTTGCAATGCGATGCTGGGCAGATAGAGCGACGGCAGCTCCAGCGAATCGACGGCGTGTTTAGCCACCAGCGCATCCACCTTCGGCTGCCACTGTTGGGACAGCGCCAGTACGCCCTGCTCGGTCGACGCCTGCAGCACCAGCAGGTAGCGCACGTCGGGTGCACCCAACGCCTCGCGCAGACGTGCGTCGCGCAGCAGCATGTCTTGCGGCAGCGGGGTCAGCGCGGCGAGGTTGTTCTGCCAGAACGGTCCGGGCGCGATGGCCAGCATCAGCACGATGGTAAGCGCCACCACGAGGGGAATCCAGCGCGGCCGCGGCAGGCGATCGACGAATGCGCGCGCGTTCGCCAGCCAGTGCATCTGAGCCACGTCACGCACGTGCACTGGCAACAGATGCGACAGCAGGTAGCGAGTACTGAAACCGGCTGCCAGCAGGCCGACGATGGTGAACACCGCCAGTTGCTTCAACCCATTTACGCCGGACGCATAAAAGGCCAGATAGGCGATACACGCCGAGGCGATCGCGGTCAGCAGCAGCGGCCACAGTGCACGCACGCTCTGCACCGCATCCTCGCCGGCACGGCGATGGCTAAGCACGCGGATCGGATACTCCTGCGCCACGCCCAGCAAGGTGAACCCAAACGCCAGGGTGATCCCATGCACTTCGGGAAAGGCCACGGTGAGCACGGCAATACCGGCCAGCGCCGCGCTGGCGATCGGCAGCGCGGACAACAGCAGCGAGCTGAGGCTTCGATAGGCCAGCAACATCAGCACGATGAAACCCACGCTGGAAATGCGGCCGATCCAGTCGGCCTGATGCCGCGTCTGCGCACCCACCACTACACTGAAATATCCCGGCCCGCTGAATTCAAGCTTGGCGCCGCCACCGCCAGGCAGCGCATTGAACGCATGCTGGATACCGTCGATTGCCAGCTGCTGCGCGTCCGGATCGAAGCCAGCCGCGGTGGTCTGCACTAGCAACAACGCTTCATGCTGCGGCGAGAACCACACGCCGTCGCGCAGTTCGGGCGATTTCACCGGGGTCCAGCGCTGGGCCAGCTTCAACATTTCCAGCGTGGGATCGCGCGGCAGCAGGCCCTTCAGCAAACTGGCGGCTGGCGAGGACAGATCATCCAGCCGTTGCTGCAGCTGATCGGTCAGATACGCCTGGTCCAGCGGCTGGGTGTCCAGCGTCGGCGACAACAGGTAGCGATAGGGCAGCAGGCTGGGGTCCAGTGCGGCGAGATCGAAACTGCCGTTGAGTACCTGGCTAAAGCGTCGCGGATCTTTGCGCAGCGCGCCGGCCAGGCCCTGGCTCAGCGACGCCAGCTGCGCGTCGGATTGGCCGCTGATCGCCAGCAGCAGCAGGCGCGAACCGGGTCCATCGCCAACCTGCTCCATCAGCAGACGTTGGTCGGGAGTGGTCGGCGCCGGCATGAAACTACGCAAATCCGTGCTGACCTTCAGCCGCTGGCTAACTACCCAGCCGAGCGCGGCCAGCGCCAACAGCCACACGATCAGCAGCGTCGCGCGGGCGCCTGGCCCCGATCGTCCTGGTCGGGCTGATGCTGATCGGCTGCGGCTCACGGTCAGTCGGCACCCTGGCATAGCGCCTGCAGCGCTTCACGGGTGGGCTGTGCGGGCATCTTCGCGGCCAGCGGGCCGAGCAGGTCGATGGCCAGATCGCCGTCCGCTTCCTGCATGCTCATGCAGCGCGATTGCTTGCCATCACCGTCGATCGTGATGCTGGCGATACTCTTGGCGACCGTCGCGTCGCGGGGGGTGAGGCTCAGCGTCCAGCGCCCGGATGCCACAGCCGTGTAGCGGATCTCGAAGGCCTGCTGCAGTCGCGCGGCATCGCCGCTGAGCAATGCCACGAAACTGTCCAGCAGTACCTGCAACTGTGGCGCCCGCGTCAGCGAAAAGCGTCGCGGACTCTTGCCGGCACGTTGCTGGGTCACCTCGCCATTGGCGATGGTGGCGGTTTCCGGGTTCGGTTGATCGACACGCCGCTGCAGTTGATCACCGCCCAGCCACGCCAACTCGCCGGATACCACCAGCGGGCGATCCAGCATCCGCATGAAGCGTGCCTCGGCGAAGGCGGTGCGCGCTGGCGCGGGCTGGCCCAGCGCAGCGATCAACGATGGCGCCGATGACGGCGCGGCCACCGCGGGCGTGGCCTCAGACCCCGATGCGTTCGCCCACAGGGGCAGCGTCATGCCCAGCAGGAGCATGCAAATCTTGCTGCCAGAAATCATAGAAATTGAACCAGTTGTAGGGGGCGACATGGACATAATGTTCCAGACGTTGCGCGTACTGGGCAATCAGTGCGTCGAGCGCGGGGCCGCGCTGATGCCGTGGAATCTCCACTCGATCAGCCATGGGCTCGAAGATCAGCCGATAGCGGTTGCCGCCCAGATACAGGCCGAAGCACAGTACCACCGGTACCTTCAGCGTATGCGCCAGCAGCCACGGGCTAACCGGGAATGGTGCCGGCGAGCCCAGGAAGGGGGCATAGCGCAACACCTCATGTTCGCGGCCGCGATCGGCCAGCATGGCCACGACCGCGCCGCTCTGGCAGGCCTCGGCCATTGCCAGCGCAATCGAGGTGCCATCCCGCGCGGCGTCGATCACGCTGGCGCCCATCTCCGGCGCCAGCCCTTCCAGCAGCTCGGTCAGCGCCGGCATCTTCTGCTTGTCCATCACCACCCGCAATGGCATTCCCGGACGTCGGCCGCCGAGCGCCCGCAATGCGTCGAAGCTGCCTTGGTGCGAACCGAACAGCAGTACCCCGCGACCCAGCGCGATGCGCTCCTCCAGCAACTCCAGCCCTTCGGTCTCGATCTGGAATGACTTTTCGCCGTGCGCCAGCAGAAACACCCGATCCATCATCGTGGCGGCAAAAAAATGAATGTGCTTGAACACGTGCCATGGCCTGACTGACTGACCAAACACGCGCTGCAGATACTGCTTGGAGGCCAAGCGCTCCGGCCCGCGCCGCAGATAGAAATACAGCGTGATCGGATAAAGGCACACCCGCCCAAGCCCCCGGCCGCCATACAGGGCGATTGAAAGGATCAGCCACAGGGCGAAACGCCCGCCGCCTTCGGGCCGGCTCTGCCAATGTTCGTTCGTGCTCATGTGGCCGCCTCGACCACGCCGCGAGCCAGCAGATCGTCGTCACGGCGAATCTCGAAACGAATCCGCGCTTGCGGGCTGGCAAGACTCGATTCGCCCGGCACCGCCTCCGTCAACTGCAGCACGGCGGTTTGCGCGGGCAGCAGCGGGGCCATGAATTTCGCCTCGAGCACGCGTGTCAGCCGTTGCCCGCGCCAAGCGCGCACGGCCAACGCTACCTGCTCCAGCATGATCACTCCCGGCACCAGCGGATCGCCCGGAAAATGGCCCGGCAACGCCGGATGCCCGGGGTCGATGCACAACGTCTGCTCGAACACGGGCGCACTCATGACGCGGCGACCCGGTTGCCGCGCAACAGCTGGGGCCAGTGCACGGCCAGCTGCAACAGCATGTCGTGCAAGCCCGAATGACTCAGGTGACGCAGCCGCCAGCGGCGGTAACCGTATTCGAGCGGGAACGCGACGCCGAGCAGCAGATAACTGCCCGCATGCAGCCAGGCGGCGGCCCAGCGATCGGATAACGGCAGTGGCGAAACCATCCCGAAGCGTGCCAGCAGTCCGCTGTGCTCGGCGCACAGCAGCAGCACCGTCAGCAATACCGCTTGCGTCCCCAGCAGCAGTGTCCAGAACCAGGTGACCTGACGGGCGTAACGCGCCACACCGGGCTGCAGCAGGCGCTCGGCACCATCAATGGCAACCACAAAGCGCGCCACCAGCGGCTCAGGTGTGCCCAGGGTGCGGCCAAACCAGTACGCCAGCAACGCATTGATCAGCACCGGCACGCATTCCAGCAACAGGCCGGCAAACCCATACAGCGACACCAGCAGCAGCCCGACCAGCAAGCCCAGCCACACCAGCCACGGCCCGATGCGGCGTGCCGCCAGGCGCGGCAGCATCAACGCGGTCAGCAACAGCAGCAGTGCCGCCAGCGGAAAAATCTGTCGATGCGTCACCGCGCCGGCAATCGCGAGCAACGGATAAGCCAGCAGCAATGGCAACACAAATCGCCGAGTTGCGCTGTCCGCAGGTCGGTTGGAGTCAGCAGGTGGGAGCGATATCGTCATGCAACATTTCGCGAAAGCTTCGGCGGTGCCGCCAGCCTGCCAGTTACGCTGGAATACCGCGTGACGAGACCGTTGCCGCTAGTTAACCCGTGGTCA
>Ga0302306_10002196_pt1 | contig 10117 bp, 9 predicted proteins | sample III_Palsa_E3_1_FD_198761 | JGI IMG/M metagenome (GOLD analysis project Ga0302306, IMG submission 198761) | Peat permafrost microbial communities from Stordalen Mire near Abisko, Sweden - III_Palsa_E3_1 | ecosystem: Environmental > Terrestrial > Soil > Palsa > Peat permafrost | place: Sweden...
AAAACTTAGTAAAGCCACCACCGTATTCGTACCAGGTTATAGTATTGCCCATGGCTGCGGCTTTTTTTCGATATGGAGGTGCATTTTTCCAGGCGCCCAACACAACTCGCTTTAATCTTATCCTAAACGCCTTTTGCAATTTGAAATAAGTCACGGTTTCACATCTCAGACAAGCGAAAATACCGTGAAAATACGGGGCCTTTTTATTTGACCAATCAATTATAAATCAGTAGCTTTAATTATACATACCAACAATACTTATCATGAAATCGAGCGCCGTTTTATTTTTTCTGATTATTGCATTTAATTGTTCCCCTGCACAAACAATTGAGATTCTAAAACCAGTCCTTACCCCAATAAATGGCGGCGTCGCCCCTGTTACGCCTGTATTCAAAATACAAACCACCGTTTATCTAAGCCCAAATCTTCAGCCCCTGAAAGTTGTTCGCGCTGCGCCAATACCTGCTCGGGCAGCAAAGCCTGCTATTGCTGTGCGACCATATGTGGCAAGTCGATTTGACAGCTCACGGGCTACTAAGGGTGATAGAACTGATGGCGGAGACACCATAGAGGCCCCTAAATCTTACTGTTATGTCATTAACTCGACCAGATTCAAGCAGATCTTCTACGCATCCTACGACAACGCAAGCTGGCAACCAATCACTGCGTACTCAGATGTTACCATTGCTATTTACGTAAAATACTATGTTTATCTAAAAATTTGGGATTCAGCATCCAACCACTACCATCACCTCATCGGTTATCCCTCAAAATACTATAGAATTAAATAATAGGGGTTAAAAGCCCCTTCTGAGCGCGAGGGCTCAGGCAAAGCGCACAGGTCTTGCCCGACATTCAGTTTCCATATCAACCAGCCACCCCCTTCGCAAACAAAACAAAACTTAACAAAGCGAATAGCGTACGCACCACGTTATAGTAATGCCAGCGGTTGCGCAATTGTTCCCAGCCGGATGGGGTATTTTTAGCGGTCCAGGTTATTACCTGGTTATTGATGGGTACCTCGATAGCCGCGGTAATTACCAGCGAACCGATGATCAGCAGCGACGGCGCCGTTAAGGCGTAAAAGTTCCAGCTTACTTTGTTGGGATAAACGGCGATACACGCACCCATCAACGCGAGGCAGAGTATCGAGATGTTTCGCATCGGCACTTCCAGGTTGCGAACGGTGGTGCGCGCAATTTTGGCCAGTTCAACCGGGTTAAACACCTGGTAGCTGCGACTCAGGGCGAAGTAAAGTCCCCAAAAAACGCCGCAACCCCCCCGCCAGCTGGCGGGGAGCATTTGATTTGCAACAAGGCCAGTTTAAGCGGCAGGGCTGATTCAATGAAAAGAAAGCGGGTCATGATTTTTATGACGAATGAGGGCGGGAAAGATTTTAATTTCCCCCCTTATTGGGGCAGGGGGCCTGCACTCACCCGCCAAACTTTATTCCCGGCATCATCCGCCACCAGCAAACTGCCATCCTTTGCTACAGCGATACCCACGGGGCGGCCGTGCACGGTCTTTTTCTGCAAATCAACAATAAAACCCGTCAAAAAATCTTCCATTACTCCGGGCTTACCATTAACAAAAGGAACAAACGTTACCTTGTACCCCGTTAACACTGATCGGTTCCAGGAACCATGCTGACCTATAAATGCGCCGTTTAAATATTTTGCAGGAAACATATGCCCGGTGTAAAACGCAAGCCCCAGCGAAGCCGTGTGCGGGCCTAATGACAGATCCGGAACGATTGCCTTTTTGACCAGGTCAGGCGCTTTCCCCTTGTTGTTTGGATCCTCATGCTGACCGAAATAGCTATATGGCCAACCGTAAAATCCACCTTCCCTAACACTGGTAAGGTAATCGGGCACCGGGTTATCACCCATATCGTCGCGTTCATTTACCGAGGCCCACAATACTTGCGTCTGCGGCTGGAAATCTATACCTGCCGGATTCCGCAGGCCCGATGCGAAGATACGCTCTCCCGTTCCATCGGGGTTAAACTCAAGCACGTCCGCACGACGGGCCTCATTGGCCATGCCATGCTCCGCATCATTGGTGCCCGACCCCACCGAAACATAAATTTTGGCGCCGGCAGCATTGGCACGCAGGTTCCGCGTCCAGTGGTTATTGTAGCCACCTGCAGGAAGGCTGAGAATTTTCCTGCCCGGTTCAAAAATAGAACTTTGTCCGGTGTGATAAGGGTACCGCCATACACCATCCGTATTAGCAACATAAAACCAGTCGCCCAGTATCAGCATTCCGAAAGGTTGGTTCAACCCGCTTAAAAACACGGTCTTTTTCAACGGCATATGACCCTGATCTCCGGCTTCAACTAAGATGATCTTATTGGCACTCTTGCCCAGGTCTTCAGATGCACTAGCTCCTATCACATCTGCGCCGAGCTTCTTGATGCCTTTTATCTCGGTATTCGCTTCGGCAATAAAAACATCGCCGTTAGGCCCGACGTAAATATTGCGCGGGTTATCCAGACTGTCGGCAAACAGGCTTACCCTGAATCCGGCCGGCGCAACCGGTACTTCTCCTTTTGCCCAACCGATCACCTTACAGTAATTGCGCACCGACCTGGTTTGAAAAGGCGGGGGTAAATTAACTGTGTCGCCGGAGGATGTGCTTTGGCTCACAGCGGCGCCTTTTGCGGGTGTATTGTAAGAGCAGCCTGTAAAGATTGTTACGGTGAGCGCGGCAAGACAGGTATAAAGCTTTTCTTTCATGGCGGATACGTTTCACCTAAAAGACGAATAACCACGAATTTGTTTAGCCGCTGCTGAAAACAAAGCCCCACAAGCTATTCCATTTGGCCTATTGGAGTGCGATTGGAGGTAAGTTACCCAAGGCGGACGGGGTAGTCCCGGCGCTATACTGCAGTTCGACCATGTCAAGGTGGAACGAAATAAGCTCAGCAAATAATTTGAACAACCCAATGGTTTGCACGTTATTTACTTTGGCGGGCTTGGGATCGATCGCGCAGAGAGTGCCAAAGAACGTGCCGTCGCGGCAGATGATCGGAATGGAAATATAACTTTGAAATCCATATTTCGCCGGCGTTGGGTGGTGGGCGTAATGCTCATCGTCGTCAACACAGTCGATGATCACGCCTTCGCCTGTTTTCCGGATAGCATCGCAAATCGTGGTTTCCAGCTCTAATTCGCCGCCCGGCTCAAGGCCAAACCGGATTTCGTCCCGAACGGCACAGGCCACCCACTTGTTCTCAGTTACCCGGGCTATCGCAGAAAAACCCATTCCGGTAGTCCGGCAAATGACCTCAAGCAGTTTCGGGACAATGGAAATCTTGTTCACCCGTTCAACATCAGCCAGGATATCTTCTTTCCCGATCAGTTTATTCAGCGGAACCTGCAGCACTCCCGCTATAACGATCAGGCGCTCCAAAGTAATTTTCGTATAGCCAAGCTCCACCTTGCTATAGGCGTTTTGCGATATATTAAGCTTATACGCCAGGTAATCTTGTGAATAATTCCTGGCCATTCTTGCGTTCCTTATATTGGTCGCAACTATATCGATGTCATACATAATCGGCTAAAAAAGTTACAACTTCATGTTGTAACAAGTATCTTCTGCTACCTTAACATATAAACAATCTAATTGTTGTAAGTACATTCATATCAGGATGTCACAACGAACAAACTTCTTACACGAAGATAAACTTATTGACTCAATTAAAGCAAAAAACCGTATGGGGGCCGAGGCGTTATACGATATGTATGCGAAAACCCTGTTCGGCATTTTATTGAAGATGGTAAAAGACCAGGAATTAGCCGAGGACCTGCTGCAGCAATCCTTCATGAAAATATGGACTTCGATCGATTATTATGATACATCCCGGGGGAAGCTTTTTACATGGATGGCTGTGATCGCAAGGAATCTGGGCAGAGATTCGTTAAGAAGCAAATTTTATCGCCAGGGTTTGACAACCGAACCTTTTGAGCTTCATTTCGATTATATTGAAAAACACAATACATCTACGCTAAACATCGACACGATCGGCATAGCTAATTGTGTAAACAACCTTAAGGCAGAACACAGTGAGGTGCTCAACCTGATCTATTTTCAGGGCTATACGCAGGCCGAGGCTGCCGAAAAACTAAATCTGCCTTTGGGCACACTGAAAACGAAATGCAGAAAAGCATTGTGCGAGATGCGAGTGTTATTTAACGAGGAAAAAAGCTACTTTAACGAACCAGCCCGGGCCTCAAACGTGCGTTAGCCAATATCGCAATTACCGCTATATTTACCAAAAAATTTAATTCGGCTTGCTGCTAATTCGGGAATGCCTGCACATTTCCCTGAAACGACAGCTTCGCTTTAACCGCCTCAATGGAATTCGAAATATTACCTACGGAGTTGCTGGACCAATATAAGCTGGTGATCGCTGATGATGCCCTGACTGAAGCTTTTAACCTGCTCCACGATGCCGAACTCTCCACGGAAGGATTCAGCTTTTACACTTCCGTTGCATCGGTTTACTCAAGCAAGATTGAAGGTGAAGACATCGATCTGGATTCTTTTGTTAAATACAAGCGCTTTGGGGTTGAATTTGAACCTGACTATACACGGAAGATTGATGACCTGTACCTCGCTTACCAGTATGCAAAGGAGCATACGCCCGGTAAAGAACACATTGCAAAGGCTCACGCTATACTGGCAAAGCACATCGTGCACAAAAACTGGCAGGGCAAATTTCGAAGCGTGAATATGTATGTTGCCACACCGGATGGCCGGATTGAATACGTTGCTGCGTCGCCTTTGGAAGTGCCGTCAGAAATGGACAAATTATACGGCGACGTCGGCAAGTTATTGGAAGAAAACTTAACGATAACGGAGGCGTTTTTTTATGCAAGCCTTATTCATTTGGTGTTTGTAAAAATACACCCCTGGAATGACGGAAACGGCCGAAGCGCCCGGCTTTTGGAAAAATGGTTCCTGGCCGAAACGCTCGGCCCTAAATCATGGTTCATCCAATCAGAGAAATATTATTACCGGCACCATCAAACCTATTACCGGCACATCAGGGAGTTGGGGATTGAATACCCGGACCTGGATTATTCCCGGGCATTGCCTTTCCTGTTGATGCTGCCGGGGGCATTAAACGATGAATCCACAAATTAAGGCAACTAAGTTCCAGCCTCCGTTGCCTTGACTATAATAACCCATCGGGCTCCGATGTTTGCCCATCAGTTAACACTATTGCACTTTTTATGTACTTTTAGGTGTCGATTTACATCTGCCCATGAAACGCATTTGCTTAAGCTTATTCCTGGTGACTGCCATAAAGCTCGTTTTCGGGCAAACCCATACGCTGGATAGCTTACGGCGGGTTTATGCCACGAAAAAAACCGACAGCGCACGCGTTGATGTACTTTGTGAAATGGATAATGCCTATGAACAAAACCGCCCCGACTCCCAGCTTTTTTTAGCACAGCGCGCCCTTATTATCAGCACCCGGATTAAATATATCCCCGGCCAGCTAAAGTCACTAAAACTGATGGCCGAAGCCTACCAGTACCTGGGCAACTATCCTGTCGCGCTACGCTACTATCTGCAAGAGTTAAAGCTCGCCGAAAAACGAAAGAATCCTGAGTGGCAGGTGGTGAATCTAATTAGTATTTCAAATGTTTACGAGAACGAAGGCGACTATCTACAGGCCCTGGCGTATGAAAAAAAGGCATTCGATTTAATTGACCGCAACAAGCTCAAAGGTTACAGGTGGTATAGCTATATGGCATTTGGCGAAACGTACGAAAAGCTAAATGACGTTCGGAATGCGTTATCCTACGATAAAAAAGCCTATGACCTGGCGGTAAAAACAAAAAACGATGCCTGGCTGGGGATGTGTCTTAACAATACCGGGAATGTTTTGGTGAAATCGGGTCAAACCGACCTGGCTATGGCCAACTACAAGGCTGCCATTCCCTATTTAAAGGGGAACAATAACGAAAGTTTTTTATGCGAAGCTTACCAGGGTGTATCCGGCCTGCTGCTTGCCGCCGGACGATTGGATTCCGCCGCCTTTTATGGAAAGCTAAGCCTTAATCTCGCGGTGAGCCGCAGCTTCAATCAAAAATATTTGCGCTCCTGCCAGCTGCTTACCAGCATATACCGGGCCCGGCGTTTGCCCGACAGCGCCCTGGCCTACGAAGATAAATTGCTGGCGATGAAGGATTCCATCTACAGCCGGGAGAAGGAGCGGCAGCTTTCAAACCTTACCATCTCGGAGGAGTTGCGGCAAAAAGAGATGCAGCAGGAATTGCTGGAAGCGCAAAAGAACCGCGATTACCAACTGAAACTGCTGCTGGTAGGGCTATTGATCCCTTTTTCGTTTTTGATCAGTCTGGTGTTGAGCAAAAGAAAAGTGCATCGCAAAATTGTAGCATTTTCGGGAGTCATCTCGCTGCTGATGCTTTTCGAATACCTTACCATCCTGCTGCACCCGATTGTGGTAAAATGGACCAATCACTCGCCCTTCCTGGAGATATTGATCTTTGTATGCATTGCCGCGGTACTAACGCCATCGCATCACCGGCTGGAACATTGGATGCTGCATAAGCTTACCCATCACCACCAGCCGGCGTCGGCTGCCAGCGCTGATTCAGCACCGGAAGGCGAAGGACCAGCTGCACCTGAAGCGGCCGAACAGACAAAAGAAAACACCGCCGGGGGAGAAGCACCGGGTTAGGAATGTTTGAGCCCAACGAGGATGCCGGCTTTCCTCAGGGATTTTTTGGATTGGGCACTACCACGGTATCTCGGCCGCCGCCGTTGTCGGTATTTACATCATCGCCATCGTCTTTTTTCTTGGCCGGTTTCTTTGCTTTGCTGCCGGTTTTGGGATTTTTTCCAGATTTTGCCATAATAGCGTAATTGAGGTTGTTGTTGATGAGATAAATATATACTTATTTTGAGCAGGATTCCAAAAAAATCAGTAATTATGTTTTAAATATCAGGGTGTTACGCGGTCGGATTTTACAGCATAATTCAAACCTCATCCTCATTAAAGAAAGAACCTATGGCCAAAGCATCCCAGTACTACCTGCAGTATATTCATGAAGCTTCGGGTGGCTACCGCGCCACCTGGGACCCGGCCCTGCCGCTGCAAATCGGCGACCTGGTTAAGATCGACAGTTTCGGCGTGTTAAATATTTTTGGCTCGCTGGCAGATAAAGGCATTACACCGGCTGTAAGGACGACAGTATCGCCGCTGGAATGGAAATTATCCTCGCAACAAGGTATTAAAGTAAATGTGAAACTGGCCGGGAAACTCCCCGTAGCTACATCCGCCCTCGCTGACGTGGACGCAGGCTTTAACATCCAGTTTGACGGCAGTAACAGCGTGCTTTTCAATATCAGCGGATATAAAACAACGACCATCACCAACCTGGATGAAATAGAGGCTGGTGTTTTGGCACAATATCAGGACAAAAAATGGGACACTGATCTGCTGATCATTTCAAACCTTATTCACGCGGATGCGGCCACCATCATAATCGCGGACAAAGGCGCTGCCTCGCTAGATCTGAAGGCGAAGGCTAACATACAAGCGGCTGACTTAAAACTAACAGATACTTCCCTGGGCTTAACCTGCACAAGGGAGACCGGCAGCACCACGCAGTTTATTGCGCTGGGCGGCCTTACGCCCCTCTACAAAGTCGTGGGCCTGCGCGGCCTGTTTTCAAAGCACCTGGACACCCGCGAGGCAGGATTTACAGAAGAAGCTCCGGGCGTTGAGAGCCCAGCCCTAAGCGAGATTGAACCGGATTTTTTTTAACGTGCTACAAAAGCCAATCGCCCTATGTCGCAACTGTATGCTGTACTCGTAGGTATTAATAAGTATACCACGGTAATGCCTTTAAACGGATGCATCAACGATATAAAAGCCGTGGAAGCCTGGCTGAAAAAAAGCTACCGGAAAAAAGGTGCAGTAAACATCCGGCGGCTGACAGACGCAGAATCGTCCGTCGACCTTATCCCCACCAAAAATAATATTATCGCCGCGTTTGATCTTTTTGCTGATGCAAAAGACGACGATATATGCCTTTTTTATTACTGCGGGCACGGCGCCAACCTGATTGCACCCAGGGAGTTTGCCTATAGCGACAGCGTGCTGCAGGCCCTGGTTTGCCTGGATTTTTATGGCAGCAATCCCGCTGAACCGGTTAAAGGCGCACTAACGGATAAGGAACTGGGCTTCCTCATCTGGAAAACAATGAAAGACAAGCCCGATGTATCCTTTGTGGCGATTACCGACTGCTGCCACAGCGGCACCATGACCAGGGATGTTGAGGTGTTCGACGGGCTGACTACTGCCGTGCGCGGACTGTCGACCACGTTTATATCGCCTCCGCTGCAGGAGTATTATGGTTTTGATACTGGTACCGGTTACCAGTTGAAAGATGGCAAATGCAGCGTACAGGAAGGGCGGCACATCCATTTTGCCGCGGCGCAGAACGACGAGGTGGCGCGGGAGGTTACACCCACCAGCGGTGATACGCACGGCGCTTTTACTTATGCCATGCTTAGTTTGCTGGATGCGGAACTGGGCCTTTTAAGCTATGAGCAGCTGGCCGGGGGCATCAAGGGCAAAATACAGAACTATTTTTTTAACGGAAGCGGGCCGGTTCAAACGCCCGCAATTACACCATCGTACAACCTGCCTGTGCTGGTAAAGGACAATATTTTTCTTTCAAACAAAAGCGCCGGGCAGGAGCGCACCTATGTCGTTCAGTACAGCAAGCAATACGGCTGGTGCATTAAGGCGGGTCAGCTGCAAAACTTGTCTGTGGGCGACGAAGTAACTGTAGATACCGACAATGACGAACCGCTCAGCTTTACCGTAAGGGAAACCTACCCGGATTTTTCGGTAATAGCTGCCGCTGCCGAACTCGGGCCGCTGGGCGGGCTATTCAGGGGTAAAGTTACCGGGCAATTAAAAAACACCTGTAAATTCTTCTTCGACGGTAATATACCCAGCGACCTGCAGCGACAAATATGGAACGGGCAATATAAAAATGCGCAGGGCAGTGAAGCGGTAAATTTTACCGGGGTGGAGTTGGTTACAACCGGCGGTTACCGGCCCGGCCAGGATTTTGCGCTGTCCATATCAAATGATAACATCATCCTTACCGGCCCTGGCGCGCAATTAACGCTCGCTCCGACGACGAACCCATCGCCCGACCAGGTCATCGCGTTGCTCGAAGACCTTAATACAGTTGCCAGCTGGAATCTTTTGCTCCATTTTGATAATCAAGCTGCAACTGTCGCAAAACCATACCAGCTCCACCTGCAATATTCGACCGATATTGATGCAGGAGGATATATTATGACAGCCGGACAAACCAACGGATCGCTTAACCCCATCACTTATCTTTCCAATGGTAGTACCGAGCCGACATTTAAACTGGGCATAACTAATACAGGGCCGGAGCCGCTTCATATAACCTTTGCCTACCTTTCCGCAGATTATGGTATCGAAACAAATGGGTTTTACATGCTGGATGTTCAGCCCGGCGAAACGAAATGGATGAGGTTCAAGGATTCGGACGAAATAAACCTTAGCAATACAAGTGCGGAAACCGTAAATGAATACCTGAAAATTTGCATTGCTGCAATACCCGGCGGCATACCACTCGATAACCTCTACCAGGCCGCTGCAGACACGCGCTCCATCGGATCGGCAAAACCGGCGCTGCCACCGCCCGGAACTTACTGGGGAACGGAAACGATAGGATTTAATATTCAACCCAAATAATACCATTAATTGCCGTCGCCAGGATGCAGTTGCTTCCAAAGGTTAAATTGTTTGTATTTACATACTTTATAGTGGGCGGCCGCTTCTTTTTCGTATTCGTCGCGGAGCTTTTGCAGTTCGTCGGCAGGTACTGATTCGGGTTCGCTGCTGGCCGGGTTAACCTGCGATCCCGTAAGCGCAATGGCTTGTTTTTGAAACAGGTCAGCCGGCAAATCGATGTCCGAACCGAGGGTTTTAACCGACGACCCGTCAAAATAATAAAGGGTATATCCGTTGAAAACAGCATGAGGGTCATATTCCCGCCCATTCGATTCCTGATACTTTTTAATT
>Ga0302306_10002224_pt1 | contig 10051 bp, 11 predicted proteins | sample III_Palsa_E3_1_FD_198761 | JGI IMG/M metagenome (GOLD analysis project Ga0302306, IMG submission 198761) | Peat permafrost microbial communities from Stordalen Mire near Abisko, Sweden - III_Palsa_E3_1 | ecosystem: Environmental > Terrestrial > Soil > Palsa > Peat permafrost | place: Sweden...
AATGATATAATCCGCATTAGCAGCAAAGGCGCAATCAACAAATTTATCATCGTCTTTGTCCGCAACTATCAATCGCAAATTATAGAATATGGAAACATGCTTGAGTGTCGGCAATTCTAAAAGTGAGCGGACGACGTTTTTGCGACGACCGAAGACCAATGTTTTGACAATTGCTCCTCGTATTCCATTAAAATATCGTGAGTAACTGCTATTTCTACTTTTTCGCTTATTATATAAGTTGATAAAGCCAATTATACTTCGACCTGGGCGAGACAGAAACCAGTAACACATTGGTATCGACAACTATGAGCACGGCTTTTATTGCGATTTTGAATTAAGCCACCGATCCATTTCTGCATCGTCCAGGCCCTTCTCATCCCAAATTACATTAGAAGCAGACATAGCTTTACCAGCATAATACTGCGATAACAGCCGTTTTAGTTCCGTAAGTTCTTCTTCTGTGAGATTTGTGTTGAACAGTTTCATCAATTCGATTTGGCCGTTCGTTAAAGGATAATTCAACACACTCATAATCATAAACCTTTTTACAAAAATAAGTAAATTCCGGCAGTTGATAAATAGCAATAAATATTGCAAAACAATTCATAAATTCGTTTATTATGACAAACGATCGCCGCACCTTCCTTAAACAAGCTGCCGCATTAGCAGGGGCATTTTCAGCAAACAGCCTTTTTAACCAGGTCCATGCAGCGGATTGGCGCAAGGCATCAGAAAAGGTTAGTCATTTGAGCCATACCCAGGTGGCGGAAGACGAGGATTTCTGGCGGGTGATACAGGAATCGTATACGGTTAATTCCAGTATAATAAACCTTAATAACGGCGGTGTTTCGCCTTCGCCATTGGTGGTGCAGCAGGCGGTGGAACGATATAACCAACTGGCGAATGAAGGCCCTTCCTATTTTATGTGGAGGATAATGGACCAGGGGCGTGAGCCGTTACGCGAAAAGCTGGCCAGCCTGGCCGGCGTATCGCCAGACGAGGTTGCCATCGACAGAAATTCAACAGAAGCGCTCAACACGATAATTTACGGCCTTGACTTTAAAGCAGGCGACGAGGTGGTGGGCTGCAAACAAGACTACCCGCATATGGTGCAGGCCTACCGTCAAAGAGCCCAGCGCGAGGGGATTGTTTATAAGCAGGTGAGCTTTGATTTCCCCATTGAGGATGACGACCAGATTGTGAAAGCTTATGAGGCAGCCATTACACCTAAAACCCGGCTGCTGCACGTAACGCATATGATCAACTGGACGGGACAGATCATGCCGGTACGCAAAATATGCGATATGGCCCACGAGAAAGGTATTGAAGTACTGGTAGATGGCGCGCATTCTTTTGGCCTTATGGATTTTAAGATACCCGACCTCCATTGCGATTATTTCGGTACCAGCCTGCATAAATTTTTGTCGGCGCCGATCGGCAGCGGAATGATGTGGATCAAAAAAGAAAAGATCAATAAGGTTTGGACGCTTTTGTGCGATGACAATCCTTTGAGCGGCGATATCCGGAAATTTGAAAATATCGGCACCCGGAGTTTCCCCATTGAACAGGGGATTGGCGAGGCCATTAATTTTCATGAAGGCATAGGCGGCAAGCGCAAAGAGGAAAGGATCAGGTACCTGAAGAATTACTGGGCCTCCAAAGTGCAGCAAATGCCAAAAGTTAAACTGCATACCTCATTGGACCCTAAATACTCCTGCGCCATCTGCGGTGTAAGCATTGATGGAATGACACCCGGCGAACTGGACAATGCGCTATTCAACGATTATAAGATACATACCGTAGGAATTGTGTACGAAAATGTCAGCCTGGTGCGTGTAACGCCACATGTTTATACCCGGCTGGAAGATTTGGACAAACTTGTTACCGCCATAGGAGAAATTGCTGCGAAGCCAAAGAATGGGAAGGAAACCGCACATTCCTAACAAGGCTCTTTAATTCCGCAGTTTCTAAGAAATATCGGAATTACCGGCGGAACAATCTTGAATCAAATTCAAAAGGCTCAACTTGGAGCACTTTGAGCTTTTCAAAATCCGGATGGTTGGGATTGATGATGTAATTGAAATCTCCGGCAACCGTTGTGGATGGCACCTGCAGCAGCAAAGATTTTTTAGCGTTTAAAAAATCATCGCCTAAATATTGGGTTGAGGGTGCGAATGGGTTTCGGTTCCAGTCCCTGGGGAGATCTGCGATCGCGAAAACTTCCATAGCTTCATGCGGAACGTCTATCGTCATCATGCGATAGTTTATTGGAAGAATGCCAAAGGGTACGTGGACGGCCACCTCGAGCACCGCCAACGCCCGCGAAGCAGCCGTGTATAAAGCAGGGGTTCCTTTACCGTTCCACCGACCGCCGTTTACCTCGGCGCCCCTGCCCGAAAGGTCATTCACATAGGCCTGTTTGCAAAGCCGGTAAACGATCATGCAAAAATGCCGTGTTCAATACGACCAAGCTCATCGTAAACCATTGTTATGCCGAAAGAAGTATCCAAAAGATCTTTTGGTTTAACACCGCCCAAAGCAATGCTTCTGGTATCCATCCAGGTATAAAAGTTGTCTTCGATGCCAAAAACATCCACGCCCTTTTTGTAAAGTAATTCGACCAGGATAATCTTTTCTGAATAGATGGGATCAAATACTTTTCCCTCCTTTTTATAGCGCTGGATGGTACGTTCAGAAATATGAAGATAATCGGCCCATTCCTGCATTTCGATATGAATGCGATCGGAAAGCGTGGAGAAATAGTTATAGGACAATCCATCCCTAACAACATTGGCTAATTTGGCCATGTCATCATCGGCGAATTCATAATATTTTTCTTTTGCCATAATCATAGTGCTAATTGTCATCAAATTTACGACAATTGTCGTAAATTGCAAATTTTATCTTTTTAATTGTGCAGTCACTACAGGCTCAAGCAATCGCACCCACAGGGCATACATTGCACCTGAATAGTGGAGGCCGTCCGGCGCGAGTAATGAAGGATTGCTTATAACGGTGCGGGAAACTGTCGTGACGTCGATATAATTTACCCCCGCACTTTTACTGATAGTTTGGCTTACCGCATTAAAGGCCTGTATCTGCGGATAGATGACGCTGTCGCGCCCCTGGGCAAAAGGCGTAACACCATAATCCGGAGTGGAAAGGACAAATACTTTGCCCGCATCACCATTCGCAAAGGATATAGCCTCGTTGAGCACCCGCGTAAATTTTTGCCTGTAATTATCAATGCTGAGCCCCTGGTATTGATCGTTCACGCCGATAAGCAAAGTAACAAAGCTGTATGTTTTGCCCGTGATGCCGCTCTCACTGATGGCATTGATCAAATCGTCCGTGGTCCAGCCGGTCGTAGCGATTACAGTTGGTACTGCCACTTTAATAGAATGATCATTTAACGAATCAGCTAATTGAAAAGGATACGATTCCGCCTGCGGTTCTGATTGACCAACGGTGTAAGAATCGCCTAATGCGAGATAAGTAAGCGTGCCGGACATGGTTTTATTGGTATCAACTGTGGGCATTGTCGCCGGTTTTTTACTGCAGCCCGAAAATGCCGTCAGTACAATAAAAATTAGCTGCAAAGTTCTCATAATAAACCATACGAAAATTTGCAGACTTAAGTTTTTTGTGAATGTTGGAATGTTGTAAAGTTGGAATGTTAAGATCATTTAACTCTCCAACAGACTTCACAGGGCAGCGCAATAAAAAAACCTCACTCAATCTCCATATCAAACAGCACGGAAATGTGGTGTTTAAGGATTTCTTTTACTTCATTAATAGCCACATGGTGCCCCAGCTCCCTTTGCATGGAGGTAACATCTTTATCGTCGATGCCGCAGGGAACGATGTTCTTAAAATAATCAAGGTTGGTATTTATATTGAATGCCAGCCCATGCATGGTTACCCACCGGCTGCAGCGTACACCCAGTGCGCATATTTTACGGGCCTTTCCGTTGTTGGCGTCGAACCATACACCGGTATAGCCGGGGTAGCGGCCGGCTACGAGACCATAATCTGCAAGGGTAAGGATAACGGCTTCCTCCAGCGTACGCAGGTAACGGTGGATATCGGTGAAAAAGTTATCCAGGTCGAGAATAGGGTACGACACGATCTGACCCGGGCCATGATAGGTTATGTCGCCTCCTCGGTTGATTTGGTAATACGCGGCGTTTTTATGTTTTAGCCCCTGCTCGTCGAGCAGTAAATGTTCCGGCTTTCCGCTTTTACCAAGTGTGTAAACATGTGGGTGCTCACAAAAAACCAGGTAATTAGGGGTTAATATTTCTTCCTCAGTATCCGCGTCGGCGTCTGCCATGGCAGTTTGCCGGTTGCGCATGGCCGTCTTTAGGTTTACGGTGGCGCCGAACAGCGCTTCCTGCTTGTCCCAGGCCTCCTGATAATCAATAAGGCCCCAGTCCTCAAATGCTGTTTTTTTGTTTCTCATTGTCGCCTTTCACGTAACCAACCATGTAATCCTGGTACTGCAGGTACGCCACGTCAAAATCAAGGCAAATATCGCCTTTTTTTAACTGTGCGCTTACATAACCATGCCCTTCAAACTGAAAAGGCTCCAGTAATATATTATCTAAAAAGGATACTTCCTTCTGCCCGTAACACTTGTAAACCGCTTCTTTTGCACACCAGCAAACATAAAGCTGCGCAATTTTATCCGCCGGGTTGATAAACCCGAGTTCTTCCTTCCGCATAAATTTGTGGGCTATCCGTTCCACTTTTTCCTTCACCTGCTCAATATCGATCCCCACCGGATCCTTGCCGATCATCACCGCCGCATAATCAAACGAGTGGCTCAGTGAAATGTGGTAGGGGAGGTTTACCAGGTAGGGTTTCCCATGCGCGTCGACCTTGCAGTCGATGTACTCGTTGGTTTTGAGCATTTTGCGCAAAAGCACTCGTGTGCCAAGCCAGTGCAGGTTTCGCTTGCCAATCTTAAGCTGCTCGTAATAAGCCTTCTCTTCGTCGTCGAGTTGCAGCTGGCTATATAGCTCTTCAGCCTCTTCCTCAATCTTCCAGATCGCAAATTCGGTGTCGTCGTCAACCTGCTGCCGGTATGCTATAGCCATGTATGTAAAATTGCAAAAAGGATGGCAAACTTATATCAAATAAACCTAAATTGTCTCGCTTTTTGCACCTGCATTGTCAGTTTTTGCATATTAAGCAAATAATGGGCGCAGCAGTGTTAACATACATCGGAGTGTTAGCGTGGGGCAGACCAGCAACTCAAAAAACCAATTTTATTATAAACCAAATAAACGATTAACAAAAATGAACGTAGCCATGTTAGGGTCGGGGTTTATAGCCCGTTTTTACGCCGAATCGCTGAAGGCTCAGCGTGCGAAAGACCAACTGATCAGTGTTTATTCGCGGAATATCGACAAAGCCAAAAAGTTTGCGGAGGACTATCAACTCGGATTTTTTTCGGATGATATGGATGAAGTGGTAAAGCGCGACGATGTGGATGCTGTGGTGATCTCGCTCCCCAATAACCTGCATGAGGCCGCCGTTGCCTGCTGTGCCAAATTCAAAAAACATGTGCTGTGTACAAAGCCCCTCGGCCGCAATGCCGCCGAAGCCAAGCGCATGCTGGATATGGTGGAGCAGGCCGGTATTATGGGTGGTTACCTGGAAGACCTGTGTTATACCCCAAAGTTCCTGAAATCGGTTAAGGCAGTGAAGGATGGCAATATCGGTAAGGTGTTATGGGCCAAATCGCGCGAGGCGCACCCGGGGCCGCATAGCGACTGGTTTTGGGACCATGAGCAATCCGGCGGCGGCGCGATGGTGGACCTGGGCTGCCATTGCGTGGAAATTGCCCGCAACTATATCGGCAAGCAAATCCGCCCGCTAGAAGTGATGTGCTGGGCTGCCACCCAGGTGCACCCGATAAAGGCAGAAGACAGCGGCATCGGCCTGGTGAAATATGCCAATGGCGCCATCGGGCAGTTTGAGGTGAGCTGGTGCTTTCGCGGCGGGATGGATCTGCGGGATGAGGTAATGGGCACGGAAGGCACCATTTGGCTAAACAACTTCTTACGTACAGGTTTTGAAATGTTCAGTACCGGCAAGAGTGGTTACGTGGCCGAAAAGGCCGAGAGCAGCAGCGGCTGGCTTTTCCCGGTTGGAGACGAGGTGCACGACCTCGGCTATACCAATATGTTTACCGATATGTTTAATTCGATAGAACAAAAAACCGAACCGTTGGAGACATTCTATGATGGTTATATCGTTAACGCGATCCTAGACGCCGCTTATGCGTCGGCTAAATCGGGAAGATGGGAACCGGTAGTGCTGGAAGACTGGCGGGGCGATCAGACCGAAGACTATGGCTCGAACTTTACTTCTTACGATGATGAGCATTACCTGATCAAGACAGAGATTTTGCCAAACGACGAGCAAAAGCTGATTTTGAAGCATAAGGTGAGTGGGGAGGTTTCTGTGAAGAATATTTAAACGAAATTCCGATCACTCATGAAATTTCTTAATTTTTTAAAAAAGAGAAGAACTGACAACTTTGAAGCGTTGCTGCAAAAGGCCGCAACAGAGCCGGCTGCCCATATTGAACTTCTGAAAAGATTATTAACTGAAAAATTTTTGCTGATAACAAATAGCTCCCACATACCAGAAGGCTATTATGTAGTGCCTGAAGATACTTCGATCGGTGTCTTTACATTCGACAATGGGAAGACACCTTTTTTTTCATCTGAGGATAGAATATTCGACAATAATATAATCAAGGAGCGAGTAGGCTTCACCGAACTAGAAGGTCGGGATGTCTTCGTAATACTCAAGGGCAAAACGCTAATGTTGAATCCTTTCTCCAAATCTAATTTGGAACTTAGCCCCGAAGAAACCAATGCGCTCCTGAATGGGACTTATTTAAATACTGCTGGAAAAGCAATCACCGTTACGGCCAGTTTCTCGCTTGATCAACCCAAAAGGTATCCAGTCGAAGTAATAAAATCTTTGGTTGATTTTTTTTCAAATGACCCTTTGGTGGAAACTGCTTATGTGGGTTGGATACAATTTCATGAGACTGATGATCACCCGCATTACATTTTCGCGATAGACTCACACGGGGATTGGAATAGTTTATGCAAAGAAACCGGCTACATTGTTAATCAAATTTTGGGCGGTGAAATATTTGATCTGATTCAACTTAGAATTCAAAAAGACATAGAGGAGTATTTTTTGAAAACAGGGAATCCTTTTTATATGAAATCAGTATAAACATATCAAGAAATATTTTACAATTCATAACATCCTTATTATTCCGTCGCCAGGTCAAGCGTGTCACTTGTCTTCCAATAATTGTCAGCGTTCACGCTGAAATAGCCGCATTGTTTCGGTCCCCATAGGGTCTTTTTCGTGCTCGCAGGCTCTGTCGAAGACGAAGCAGGTCTGCCACCTGAGCCAAAGAGCAATGGCCCTCACAAAGATTTCTCGCGAGTGCTATAAGTAGGCTACTTTAGGTAGCTTTGGGACTTAAAACAATAAGCAGTGCAACCGAATTATTTATTAGATGGAAAGTAAATCAAATATTGCCCCTAAAACTTTTTCCCAAAGCTATATTTTCATTGATGAAAGCGGCGATCCTGTTTTTTATGGCAATCGTAAAAAAACTTTTAGTGGGACAAGAAGGTTACCAGCCTTATTTAATTATTGGATTGATTGAAACCAATAATAGGGTAAAATTACGAAAAGCTGTTTTGGATTTTATAAAGAGCATAAAGGCCGATCCAATGTATAATTCCATCCCCTCTATTGCATCAAACGAAAATTGGTATGTGCATGCCCGGGGCGACCATCCGGAAATCAGAGCGAAATTTTTTGAAATGATACGCAACCTTTCCGGTTTTAAAGCGCATGTAGTAATTGCAAAAAAGCAATTGAGCATTTGAATCGGAAACACAACAATAATCCGACGGAATTTTATTTTGATGTGCTGCATCATTTAATGCAGGGCAGGTTAACAAGTGATGCTACTTTTTATAAATTATTTTTATCGCAAAGAGGAAGCAATTCACTGCACCATTTTGATAAGGCGGTGGCTAAAGCATTAAAAGCCGGTAATGTTGAAGCGCACTATAATTTAGAAATTGTGCAGGCGAGGGAAATGCCTGAACTCAGCATAGTTGATTATTTGATTTGGGCGGTACAGCGTAAACTACAAAAAAATGAACCCCGGTACTTTAATGCCCTTCATGAAAAATTTGAAACGCTAATCAACCTGTATGAAAATGATACCTTATAAAAAGCTAAAAAGTCCATTCGCCCCCGTGCCAGTACTGGCAACACCCATCATGGGATGAGATTTGTAAGCGGTAAACTTTTTAGTGTTGCAAAGATGGGGATTTTATTTTCCAAAAGCAATTTTACGAGGTTCCATTGAACTTTACTGATCCGGAATCTCCTGGTTGTTCCGCAGGCTATCCCTGAAAAATTCTCCATATAAAATCCGACATCACCAATCCCTTTCTTTCCTTCCATAAGCCAACTCAAAAAACCATCTCATATAAAAAAATCCGACATCGAACATCCAACATCCAAAATGCTCATTCCCTTTCTTTCCACAATCAGCCAAAACTTTTGTGAAAAAAAATGACACCGCCGGTGCATCAATAACGCCTAATTTTACCCGTTCAATAGCAGGGGCCATGATACTTTCAGACAAGCGCATTTTAGAGGAAATTGATAACGGAACCATCATCATTGAGCCTTTCAGACGCGAGTGTTTGGGCACCAATTCGTACGATGTACATTTAGGGAAACACTTGGCCATGTACCGCGACCAGGTGTTGGATGCCAAACTGCATAACGAAGTAGTGGCATTTGAAATACCAAAAGAAGGCTTCATTCTGCAACCCAATACCCTTTACCTCGGAGTTACGCTGGAGTACACCGAAACACATTTGCATGTTCCCTTCCTCGAAGGAAAATCGAGCACAGGCCGTTTGGGCATAGATATCCACGCTACAGCCGGCAAAGGCGATGTTGGATTTTGCAATACCTGGACCCTTGAAATTTCGTGCACCCAGCCGGTAAAAGTGTACGCCGGTATGCCCATCGGCCAGCTGATCTACTTTGTGGTGGAAGGCGAGATCGAAACTTTTTACAACACGAAAGACAACGCTAAATACAATGTGCCGTCAACCCGCCCGGTTGAAAGCATGATGTGGAAGAATGTGTTTTAGTCGGGGAAGACCGGAAGTCGGGAAGGGAGAGATTAGAGGCTGGAGATTAGAGATTAGTTGAGGACTAGAAATTTAGAAGTCGGAATTAGGGAAGTCCGAAAGTCGGGAAGTCCGAAAGTCCGCAAGTTCGGAAGTGGGGAGGTCCAGAAGCCGGAAGGAAAATCGCTCATAAATAAAAGCCCCGTTTCGCTGATTGAACCGGGGCTTTTAGCCATAGGTTTGAATTGGAAAAGCCCCTGAAAGATCGATAGGACCTTCCACGGGCTTATAAATTATAAACGGAATTGGTGGCGTCGACAGCCTAATCTCAATATACGAATTTTCCTCACTCACCATTCACCACTCACCACTGCCTCTCACGTATCACTTAGCAGCCCAGGCTGTACCGCTCCATTGAAATGTAATGGTCGTTGGTACATCGGAGCCGCCGGTATAATTTAAATATACCACGTTGTAGTTGTCCCCTACTACCGGCGTCGGATAATCGGCAGTTAATACCAGGATAAAGGCTGCATCCAGGTCGGCCGTAGCCCAGCCTGAAAAATCACCGTATTTAGCGGTGTTCGACCGCTCGGAGGATGTGCCTATGGTTGAATTTGTAATAAGTGTGATATCAGCGGCTGTAAGTGTGTGGGTTATTGTTGGAACTGGTAAAACTGCTGCCCATGTTCCATTCTTTAACAGGAATGAACCGGTGGCCTGGGTTGTAATAATACCCCAGTTGCTCCCATCGTATGTCAATGCCATCACTTTTTGGTAATTACCGCTTGCATAGTAGCTGTAGCTTACATACTCTACGTCACCGGCCTTTGCTGTATCGGCAA
>Ga0302306_10002229_pt1 | contig 10045 bp, 6 predicted proteins | sample III_Palsa_E3_1_FD_198761 | JGI IMG/M metagenome (GOLD analysis project Ga0302306, IMG submission 198761) | Peat permafrost microbial communities from Stordalen Mire near Abisko, Sweden - III_Palsa_E3_1 | ecosystem: Environmental > Terrestrial > Soil > Palsa > Peat permafrost | place: Sweden...
CGATATAAGTTAAATTTTCCGAGGCGCTGGTTGTATAAGTATCCGTAAAATTGGAAGAAGTGGTTAAGGATACTTGTGTATCATTCGGCAGCAGCGTTAGTGTGCTCGATGCGTTTTTATCTTCAATATAGCTATAACCAGGCGTACCTGTGTCGAATAAAAGATCGGTAGAGGTGCTGCCGGTGCCGTAGTTTACCGTTGTGGTAAGTAAAGGCAAATAACCCGCGCCATCATACAAATGCAGATCGGTTATGTTAAAGCCCGCTGTGGATAGATCGGCAGAGGTTAAGCCTACCGTTACAACACCCGGTACATACGTACCATCGAAAGAAAAACTACCGGTACCTAATTCGGCCAATTTAAAGCCATCTACCAGGCCGGTGCCGGGTGTGTAATAACTAAACGGACTGGTAATATAAGCGCCGTTGTTAAAGGTCATATCGTAACCGCTATATACGCCCAGTACATCAAATTCATGCGGGCCATACGCGTTGCCATTGCCATCGGTAGCTTTGTAATACAGGAAAAACGGCAAGCGTTTAACAACTACGTTACCGTCTGTTTCGCCCAGGGTAACCGAGGCGTAAGCCAGGTTACCGTACACTTTGCTTATTGAACTATTATCATCGCCATACTCCACAATTGTAGATTGATTAGTGATGGTAATACCATCAATCACCGTTGAATCGCCTGTAATATTGAACCCGGAACTGGTGGAATACATGGATGCTGGCAAAATGCCGCTGGCATCAATCACCAAACCGCCGGAACCTGTATCAAACACCAGCCCATAATCTATGGTTTGGGTGCCAAGTTTTGAGATGGTCATCTGTAGTTCTTTGTAAACAGATGAATCAACCTCGTACAATCCGAGCTTTAAAGGTGTGGCTACAACAGGTTTTATAGTTGTTGATGAATTATTACTACTTTTTGAACAGGATACTATTGAAAACAGTAAAAATGAAACAGAAATAAATAGTAAATTTTGGGGTATGTATCTTTTTCTCATAATCTTTCAGGTATTTATATACCAAACATTAACATTGATTTTTTAATTTTATTATGTTTAAACACCTGTTAAATTGATGAATAACAAGTGTATTGGTTTTTTAAGTATAAAGTGTTGGCTTATATCTGGTTGCCAATAAGCCGGTGGCTAAATCAGTATCAATATCTGCCACCACAACGCCCACCTGCCCGTAAGCTTCGTGTACAATGCAGGTACCGTCGGGGCCTATTAATGAAGTTGCCGATTCGGGATATTGCATGGCATAATTGGAGCTTGCGAAATATATGGTATTTTCCATGGCCCTTAGCATAATGGCTTTCTCATAATAAGGGTTGTTTTTGCCGCCCCACTCAACAAGCTGCGCGCCTTTAATATTGCTGCCGGTACAATGCGGGTGAAAAACTATTTTCGCGCCCCGTATCGCGGCCCATCTTACCGTTTCGGGATAACGAAAACCTTCATGGCATATCGCGATGCCGAATTTTACGCCATTCACTTCAAAAATGCTTCGCTCCTTACCCGGCAGCCATATATTATCTTCGCTGGGGTCTAACTGGTTTTTTGTTTGATGGCCCAACAACTCACCCGTGTTGGATATAACACAGGCCACATTAAACTTTCCCTGGGCATTATACCAATCCATCGGTAAAATAATAGCTATGGCATTTTCGCTGGCTATTTCACAAGCTTTATCCAAAGCCGACTTTAATTCTTCGGGGGTATGGGCTTCAATTTCAACTTCTTCTAAAGGGTATCCGGGAATGTACGATTCCGGAAAACAGATGATCTCCGCTCCTTTTTTTACCGCCTCTTTTACCAGTTTTTCAACCCAGTATAAGCCATCGCTTATGGATTTTGGAAACGGAGGTGAGGCTAAAGCTACTTTCATATAATTATAAATACGTGATTAAGGCCGGAAAAGTTGTGTCGATATTAGCAATATTCAAATTTACAAAATGCCAATTGCATATTATTTATATAAATACACTTTAAGTGTAACCGCTTATGCAAAACCGGGCGATCATAAAGATATGTTTGAAGCGCCTGATGACGAAGTATCAGTTAAATGCTGCAAAGAAGACTGAACGAGATCCCTGCCAACCTTTCAGGATTAATGGTAGAAGATAAGGTTGATATTATTCGAGCAGCGAGTTAATCTGCTTTTTTTTTGCCGTTTCAGGATCCATATTACTGATGATAAAATCCAGCATTACATTAGCGCTCTCCTCCACATCATACATATCGGTATTGATGTAAAGATCCGGATCGGCAGGAATGTCGAACTGGTCGTTTACGCCGGTCAAATTAAATATTTTATCAGGATGGTCTGCCGGTAGCATTGATCTTTTGTACAGGCCCTTCGTATCCCTTAACATCAGTTTTTCAACCGGGCAATCAATATGGATGATCTTAACATTGGGATAGGTTTCAGTTAATTCGCGCCTTATCGCCTCGTAAGGATTGATGGCGCTAACTATGGTAACAATGCCATGTGCCGAAAACTTATTGGCGATATAGCCTAAACGCCGTATGTTTTCAAACCTGTCTTCTTTGGTAAATCCAAGGTCTTTAAACAACCGGGCCCTGTATTCATCACCATCAACTATTTCGGCATTTATACCGCGTTCTACCAGTTTTGAATATATGTTTTTGGCTAAAGTTGTTTTACCGGCACCAGATAATCCGCAAAGCAATGCTATCATATTTTATAATTTTACTTGTTAGACTTTTAAAATCAAAAAAAGTTTAATCTTTATTCTTAAAAATTAACAACGTAGTAAAATTACCAGTTACGGGCAGTGTAACTTTATTAATTATGTAACTTGTTCTTTACAGTTTTGTTTGAACTTGTAATTTATTCTTTACAATACAGGCTTTGGGAGGCAATTTATTAGTGCAATATCTTGAACATCAGCTCTTTCATCAAGCCGCCATCATCGGCGCTTGATTCAACGCCTTTGCTTTTCAGGTCATATTCGCGCAGATAGCTAATGATGCGCATGGTTTTGCCATAATCATAACTCCGGGCGGCCAATTCATAATCTTTTATAAAATAAGGGTTCACACCTAATTCGCGGGCAAGGTTTTGCGGCGATCTGTCCTTTACATAATGATAGGCCAGCACCTTGCTAAAAAAGTTATTCAGGTTACCCAGCACCAGCACAAAAGGGTTTGCTTTGGGGTTGGCCTCAAAGTAATTGATTATCTGGTTTACTTTAAAGGCATCCTTTTTACCCAAAGCGGTTTGCAGCTCAAATACATTATATTCCTTACTAATGCCAATGTTGTTATGCACCAGTTCCAGGCTTATCTCCTGCCCCGGTGCTATGTTCAGCATCAGTTTTTCCAGTTCATTGGCAATTTTCGACAGATCGTTACCTAAATACTCGGCCAGCATAAATGAGGCCTGCTGATGTATCTGGTATCCCCTGCCGCTTATATAACTCTCAATCCAGGCCGGTATCTTATTTTCATACAGCGTTGCCGATTCATATACCAATCCGTTTTTTTCAATGGCCTTATACGTTTTTTTGCGCTTATCAAACTTGCCGTATTTGTAGCAAAACACCAATATGGTACTGGGCAAAGGGTTTTCCAGGTAATTCAGCAGCGGGTTGATGCTTTTTTTGTCGTCATCATCCTTACCCCATTTCATATCCTGTGCTTCTTTTACCAAAACCACCTGGTAATCGGCCATCATGGGGTAACGCTTGGCAGCATTAAGCACGGCCATTACATCGGTATCCTTGCCATACATTACCGTTTGGTTAAAGCCCTTTTCGGCATCGGATAATAGTTTATGCTCAACAAAATTGCTTACCAGGTCAATATAATAAGGTTCTTCGCCGTGCAGCAGGTACAGGGGTTTGTACTTACGGTTTTTAAGGTCTTTTAATATATCTTCGGCGGCCATGTTAATTCAAAAATCAAAAGTAAAAATTCAAAAGCATTGGCATGCTTTAAATCAAAAGTAAAAATTCAAAATTCAAAAATACCTCCCTGCTTTATATATCTGGCTGAAAATTCAAATAACCATTTTGAATTTTTACTTTTGAATTTTGAATTTCAACAACAATGGATCTGCTGCTACCGCTTAATTTACCTCCCTACCCTTTTAAAATAAGCGATGCTGAAGGGCGGTTAAGCCTGTTTGATGAGATAAGGAAAAAACATATTGTAATAACCCCCGAGGAATGGGTGCGCCAGCATTTTGTGCAGTATCTTATCAATCAAAAACATTATCCAAAAACACTGATAAAACTGGAAGGCGGCCTTAGATTTAATGGTATGGCCAAGCGTACCGATATTGTGGTGTTTAATCCATCAGGGCAAAAGATATTGCTGGTGGAATGCAAAGCGCCGTCGGTTGCCATCAATCAAAAGGTTTTTGACCAGATAGCCCGATATAACATGACGCATAAGGTTCCGTTGCTGGCCGTTAGCAATGGCTTACAGCATTATTACTGCCGCATTGATATTGAAAACCAGCAATATAAGTTTATTGAGGATTTGCCTGATTATGCCGGGCTGCCGGCAAGCTAAGCAGGAACGGTTAGGTTATGGATCTTATCGAAAAGCTCTTCGGGTTTAAATGGTTTCGATACATAATCATTCATGCCCGAACTGTAAACCCTTTCCCTTATATCAAACAAAGCCGACGCGGTTAAAGCGATTATAGGGATATTGGCTTTTTTGGTATCGGGCATTTTTCTTATTTCGATGGCCGCGTCAAAGCCGTTCATAACAGGCATTTGCAGGTCCATCAAAATAATATCAAAATTACCGTATTGCACCAATTCAATGGCGCGTTCGCCATTTTCGGCAATGGTTGGGATCATGTTCCATTTGGAGAACAGCTTTTTCATCAGCATCACGTTCACCAGGTTATCTTCTGCAATCAGCACACGCAAATGGCTTAGGTTATCACTTTGCTGTACCAATGGCTGGTTATCAACCCGCTTAACAAAAGCTTCTGTTGATACAGGGAACTCCATATTAAACGAGAACTCCGATCCTTCGCCAATTTTGCTCGATACGTTCATTTTAAGGCCCTGCAATTCGAGCAAACGTTTAATAATGGCTAAACCTAAACCGGTACCACCATACTGGCGCGTTGTGGTAATAGATTCCTGCGCGAATGGTTCAAATATGGTATCCAGGTTATCTTTTTCAATTCCAATGCCTGAATCTTTCACCAAAAAATTCACGGTTATGGTGTTATGCCGGTCTTCGAGGCAGGTAACCCTTACCCTGATGTTGCCTTCTTTGGTAAATTTAATGGCGTTGCTTACCAAATTAAAAATGATCTGGGTAATGCGGGTGGGGTCGCCAAATAGCACCTTGGTATTTAAGGCACTGTCTACATCCAGCTTAAACAGTAATCCTTTTTCTTCCGCTTTTATTTTTTGGCCGCCGCAAATGTTCTGCATCAGTTCAACCAGGTTAAAGCTGATGTTTTCGAAAACTACCTTGCCCGATTCTATCTTATTAAAATCAAGCACATCGTTTACTATAGCCAGCAGGTTTGATGCCGAAAATTTCAATATCTCCAGGTTTTCCTTCTGATCGTGCCTCGGGTTGCTCATTAGCAGCAGGTTACTCATGCCAATAACCGCGTTTAAAGGCGTGCGGATCTCGTGCGACATGGTTGACAGGAACTCTGATTTGGCCTGTGATGATTTTTCAGCTTTATCAATAGCCTTTTCAAGCTTTACATTCAGGTCGGTTTGATCTTCGCCTGTTTTTTTGAGTGCCTGTATATTCCGGTAAAAGGCGCTGTAAAAATGGCTGTGGATATATATGAGCAATATAAAGTTGGCAAAAACAGCTATGATGATAGTTGATTGGTCAACCTGCTCGGGTTTTAGCTCAATAAAATAAACGTTATCGTACTGTATAACCAGGAAAACCAGGATGGGTATTAAGTTTAATATGGAATAAAACAGGCCATAAGTTTGCCCCAGCATATAAAAGCTGAAAATAATAACCAGGATAACCATTTGTATGGTAATGATGTTCACGTTTTGCAGCGTGATGTAAACATCGCCCAGGTTAACCAGGGTTGCTAAGATCAGCAGGCCATGCGACACCAGTTTCCAATTCCCTTTGTAGGTAAGTATTTTAAAAAACACAACAGAGGAAACCAGCAAAACTACCGATGTTAATGTAAGAATAGGCTGATGCTGAAGATAAACGTTACTTAAAATGGCAGCAATAGCAATAAATACAATCCCCAAGCCATAATACAACAATCGGATACGCGCCTCATCAAGAATAGAGTCCTGATCGGAAAGGATATTTTTTATCGATAAATTAAAAAAGCTGGCTTCCTTGCGCATTCCGTAATTTGTAATAATAAATTGGTTATAAGGGACATAAAGTTAAAATACACACTGAATAAACACTCAACAATAATATAAACTTCATACAACCTAAAGGAATATCATGCAATTAGCAAGCCAAATCGGCTAAATTATCTTCCAGTATTTTCAATTTGGCTTCAGCATCGGCCTTTTTCTTTAATTCAACCTCAATTATTTCGGGCTTGGCGTTGCTCATAAACCTTTCGTTGCCGAGCTTTGAATTAACGGCCCGTAAAAATCCGTCGAGATATTCCTTCTCTTTTTTCAGTTTAGCGCATTCGGCAACAGGGTCAATATCTTCCTTTAGGGGGATGAAAAACTCATCTGTGTTCACCATAAAGCTGATAGCGCCGCTTACCTTTTCAATTACTAAATTTAAAGGGCTGGTATTAGCCAGCTTAATAATGATAGGCTCATAAAGTTTATAATTGATAGATTGACTGGCTTTTACAAACAACTCCAAAGTTTCCTTTGGTGAAAGTTGTTTATTATTACGAATGTTGCGTATTTGAGCAATTACCTGTTTAATAATTTCAATTGAGGAAAGCGATTGGGCATTTATTTCCCCATTGCTTGGCAATTGTGCAACAATACAGCAATCCAGTTCGGCGCGTTCACCAAAAAGCTCATCATGCCATAGCTCCTCGGTTATAAACGGCATAAAAGGATGAAGTATCTTGAGGATATTTTCAAAATAAGTTATCGTTATACCATAGGTTTCCTTATCTATCGGCTGCTGGTAGGCAGGCTTGATCATCTCCAGGTACCAGGCGCAAAAGTCGTCCCAAACCAGTTTATAGGTGGCCATTAAAGCCTCTGATAAACGGTATTGCTTAAAGTTATCCTCAATCTCCGTTAAGGTTTGGTTAAACCTGCTGCCGAACCATTCAATAGCAACTTCATTAGGATTACTTAGGTTATTATCAACTTCCCAGCCTTTAATCAGTTTAAAAGCGTTCCATACTTTGTTGGCAAAATTACGGCCTTGTTCGCAATAGCTTTCGTCAAACATCAGGTCGTTACCGGCGGGTGAGCATAGCAGCATCCCTACCCTAACGCCATCGGCACCAAATTTTTCGATCAGCCCGATAGGATCGGGCGAGTTACCCAATGATTTTGACATTTTACGCCCAAGCTTATCGCGAACGATACCGGTTAGGTAAACGTTTTTAAACGGCACCTTGCCTCTAAACTCGTGCCCGGCCATCACCATCCTCGCTACCCATAAAAAAAGAATCTCAGGCGCGGTAACCAGGTCGTTGGTAGGGTAATAATAATTGATGTCGGCATTAGTTGGATCTTTAAATCCGTCAAAAACAGATATAGGCCAAAGCCACGACGAGAACCAGGTATCCAATACATCCTCATCCTGAACAAGATCTTCAGTTGTGAGTGGTGAATGGTGATCCTGATAGCTATCGGGAGTGAGTTTTTTGGCTTCTTCTAATGCCTCCTCTTTGGTTTTTGCAATTACAAACTCGCCGTTGGGTAAATACCACGCGGGTATCTGCTGCCCCCACCAAAGCTGCCGGCTAATGCACCAATCCTTGATATTCTCCATCCAATACTTATAGGTATTGATAAATTTTTCGGGAATGAATTTTACATCGCCGTTTAAAACATAATCCAAAGCGGGCCTGGCCAGCTCATCCATTTTGCAAAACCATTGCATGGATAATTTTGGTTCGATAACCGCGTCGGTACGTTCCGAAAATCCGATCTGTGATTTATAATCCTCTACTTTTTCCAGCGCGCCTGCTTCTTCCAATAACAGAGCTATTTTCTTTCGCGCTGCAAACCTATCCTCGCCAACTAATATCTGCGCCTTATCGTTCAGCGTACCGTCATCGTTCAAAATATCAATTACCGGCAAATGGTGTTTAATTCCCAGTTCATAATCGTTCAGATCATGCGCAGGGGTAACCTTTAAACAACCGGTACCAAAATCCATGGTTACGTACTCATCCAATATGATCGGTATCTCCCTGTTAATTAAGGGGATTATAGCACTTTTGCCATGCAGGTGAAAATACCGTTCATCGTTAGGGTTAATGCAGATAGCCGCATCGGCCATAATGGTTTCCGGGCGGGTGCTAGCGATGGTAAGGTAAAAGGCCGAAGGGTAAAAGGTTAAAGGTTCCTGGCCTTTTACCTTTTGCCTTTCACCTTTTACCTCGTATTTAATATAATAAAGCTTTTGATTAACTTCCTTCCGGATAACTTCTTCATCCGATAAACCGGTTTTTCCTACCGGGTCCCAGTTCACCATGCGGATACCACGATAGATCAGCCCTTTTTTATATAGGTGAATAAAGGTATCGAATACAGCATCGGAGAGGTCAGGCTCCATGGTAAACCGTGTACGGTCCCAATCGCAGGATGCGCCCAGTTTTTTTAGCTGCTCCAATATAATGCCGCCGTATTTTTCCTTCCATTCCCAGGCGTAGGCCATATATTCAGGGCGGGTAAGGTCTTTTTTGGTGATGCCGCGTTCTTTCAGCATGGCAACAACCTTAGCCTCGGTAGCTATGCTGGCATGATCCGTTCCCGGCACCCAACAAGCGTTTTTGCCCTGCATGCGGGCGCGGCGGATCAGTACATCCTGAATAGTATTGTTTAACATGTGCCCCATGTGCAAAACGCCGGTAACATTTGGCGGCGGCATAACTATGGTATACGGCTCGCGCTCATCAGGCACCGACCTGAAAAACTTGTGCTGCAACCAATAGCTGTACCATTTATCTTCTGCTTCTTTGGGCTGATATTTTTTAGAAATATTCATAGCCTGCAAAAATAGCGTTTTTAAAGCCTCACCCCAAACCCCTCTCCAAGGGAGAGGGAATTTTATTTATTCTGTTTAATTTCCATTTAATAAAACCCATTAATTCCTGTCATTTTTTTAAAGCCCTCTCATTTGGAGAGATGCAGGTACTGCAACAATATTTTTACAAAAAGCCTGTTATACCAAAATCAGCTTCCCGTATATGAAAACACTGCCCCTAAAGCATTTTATACCATATATCCTGAAAATATCAGGGGTGTATACACTCATCCGCTGGCTTAACCGGTAGCTATGGCATTACATGGTTAGCACATTATTTTTATTTTATTAACTTTAAATTTAATTTGATCTCATTATGATAATAAAGCATTTTAACACAGTGCTTGCCCTGGCATTATGCCTTTCGGTAAGCGCTTATGCCGGTAATGGTAAAAAACCAACACCGCGACCGGCACACCCCCGAAAATTTATTGATTCGGCCAATATGGACCTATCAATTAAACCCGGCGATGATTTTTTTGACTATGCCAACGGTACCTGGCTTAAAAACAACCCCATCCCTGCTAAAAATGTGCGCTGGGGAAGTTTTGATAACCTTATTCAGAATAATACCAACAGGTTGTTATTGTTACTGAAAGACGTAAGCGCAACACCTGGGCAACCTAAAGGCAGCTTAAAACAACGTGTTGGCGACCTGTACGCCAGTGGAATGGACAGCCTTACCATTGAAAAGCTGGGCTATACCCCCATAGTGCCCGATTTGCAGCGGATTGATGCCATTAGCGATTTGAACGGCGTAATAAACGAGATGGTTTATGAACGTGTTAACGGCGAGGGCAGCCCGCTGTTCCGTTTTGGCGTTGGGCAGGATGATAAGCACCCCAATGTAAA
>Ga0302306_10002232_pt1 | contig 10040 bp, 10 predicted proteins | sample III_Palsa_E3_1_FD_198761 | JGI IMG/M metagenome (GOLD analysis project Ga0302306, IMG submission 198761) | Peat permafrost microbial communities from Stordalen Mire near Abisko, Sweden - III_Palsa_E3_1 | ecosystem: Environmental > Terrestrial > Soil > Palsa > Peat permafrost | place: Sweden...
AGCCATTGACGACCCTAACCCGGTAATATATTTCGAACATAAATATTTGTACCGCAGCCTTACAGCCGATGTGCCGGAAGGTGATTATTATGTAGAGATAGGCAAGGCAAAAGTAATAAGGGACGGAAGTACAGCCAGTATCATCACCTACGGTTTGGGTGTATACTGGGCTATAGAATATGCCGATAAGCATCCGGAACAATCCATTGAAATCATCGACCTGCGCAGCCTGCAGCCCTGGGATAAGGAAGCGGTAGAAGCCAGCGTTAAAAAAACAGGCCGTGTGTTGATCCTGCATGAAGATACCCTAACCAGCGGTTTCGGCGGAGAGATAGCGGCACATTTGGCTGAGCATTGTTTTAGTTACCTGGATGCGCCAATCATCCGCTGCGCCAGTTTGGATACTGCTATACCTATGAATAAGGAGTTAGAAGAGCAGTTTTTAGCCAAGGGCAGGTTAGAGGAAAAAATGGGAATTTTGCTGGGGTATTAAATGCTATGTGGTTTTGTTGGTGACAACACCAACAAAGGCAGAATCCAATCTTCCGAACACCTGTGCGGTAACATCAACAAAAGCAAGAAAACAATTATGCATGTTTATACAAAAATAGTATGTTAGCTATATGAATGATTGGCTAATACTTGCCGTTGTATACCTCACACTTTTTGTTTCAAGTCCGCTTATTGCTATTTTGCATGAACTGGGCCATGCTTTTGCCTATTTAATATTAACCAAACCCGATAATATTGATATTTATATAGGTACTTATAGTCAACCTAAAAATGGTATACATTTTAAAACAGGCAAAATTAACTTTTATATAAAGCGGTCTTTCCCGTTTGTAAAAGGAATTGGTTTATGTAAAAGCGGTAAGCCCGAAACAGATTATTTAAACTACATTATTATTTTATTAGCAGGCACTGTGTTTACACTGTTTGCGGCTGCTTTGTTAAGTATTATCGCATTTAATGCCAATGCCCATCTGCTCGTGCAAATAAGCTGTTATATATTTTTAGGCCTATCGGTATTAAGCCTAATAAATAATCTGGTGCCCAGGAACGTAGATATGTTTTATAATAAGATAAGTTTAAACAGCGATGGCAAGCAGTTAGCTTTTGTAATGAAATTAAAAACAGCTTTGCCTGATTATATTGAAGCAAGGGAACACTATTATAAAAATGAATTTGAACAGGCAAAAATAAAATTAAAGGAAGTTTTAGTCATAACACCCAGCCAGGAGGATATATTAAGGCTGTTAGTTGCAACAACTATAGCGTTAAAACAATATAAAGAGGCTGCTAATTACGCAGCCCTGCTGGAGGAAAATGGAGAACAGACCATTGATGATCTGTTGAATAAAGGGTACTTACAATCAGTAAACCATCAGCACCATGAGGCTATATTAACCTACCAGAAAGCATTAAAAAAGGATAGAAATAATTTAATAGCACTAAGTAACATTGGCTATGAACTGATTGAAGAAGGTGCTCATGAGGTGGCCTTACGGGCATTAGAAAAGGCCATAAAACTTGATCCAAAGTTTTATCTTCCTTATAGTAATCTCGGCTATTCAAAAATATTACAGAACGAACTGGATGCCGGGAAAGTTCTTATTGACAAAAGCCTGGAACTAAATGATGCGAATGCAGATGCCTATAAGGCATTGGGTATTTACCATTTAAAATTGAAAGATATAAACCAGGCCCAAACAAATTTTAATAAAGCTGCTGAACTTGATAAAGACATTGACCTGAGCACCTATACAGCAGAAATTAAACTATTGCAAGAGCAGGTTGCAAATATTTAATACGGGCGATGCAACCACAAACAGTGTTAAGCACTCGTTTTAAACGAGCGCAAGAAAAAACACCTTTACAGCAATAACAATAGGAGATACAAGTACTATTCCTTTACGGCAGATCATAATTCACCACTACAGTTGGCAGTAATGTTGTATTATCTACAGGTACCTGGTTAAGGGCAAGTATTGGCCTGCGATGGGTATAAAATTTATAAAACTCGGCGGCTATTATCTTGCTGCCTGTTGCCGGTGGGTTAAAATAAACGGAGAACTGGATGATAAAATCGTGCTGCTTTTCGTGGTTGGGTATTACCCATTTATGGTTTGATTTTTTCAGCGCCTCGATGAGCGGGGGAGTTAAAACATAATCATCGGCATAATAAATAATTATTTTTTTTATGTTGCCGTTTACATCCGCAGTAAATTTAAATATAGCCACGCCAATAGCCTTTTTTTGGATGATCTCGGGTGAGATGGTCACGCTATCCTTAAAAAACTGGGTCATTACGGTACTGCCACCCTGGAAAGGAAAATCCAGTTGTTCCTGCGCTTTACAGCAAACAGAGGTTAATAATATTGCTAATGCGATGAAGCTGCTTTTGATAAAAAATTTAATCCCTTGCTTCTCTTTTAGTGCCTTCATATAATTCGTATTCAAATAAACGGCAATCCAGCTTGCCATTGTAAAACTCTATCCTGCGTGCCGCGCGCAGGCCTATTTTCTTTGCCAGGTCGGGGTTGCCGGTAAAAACATAACCGCGATAACCCAGGCATTTCTTTTTCAAAAAATCGCCTATGCGCGCATAAGTTATCTCCAGCTTGGTATGTACGCCTAAACGCTCGCCATACTCCGGGTTAAACATTACTATGCCCGCCTCGGTGGGTACTTCCGTATCCGCAAAATCACAAACACTAAAATCTATTAAATGTTCTACACCCGCGGTATTCGCATTTTTTTTGGCGATGTCAACCGCATCGTCCGATATATCGGTAGCGATGATCCTAAAACCGATCTCTTTTTTTGATTTATCCTTCAGTTTGCGTCGTTCCACAAAAAACACCTGCTCGTCGTACCCCATAATGTGCATAAAGCCATAGTTCATCCTAAACAGGCCGGGGCATTTATCAGTAGCCAGCAAAGCTGCCTCAATAGCTAAAGTACCTGAGCCGCACATCGGGTTAATAAAGGTACTGTTCCTGTCCCAGTGCGTTGCCATTATGGTTGATGATGCCAAAGCCTCCAGCATGGGCGCTTTGCCCGGTATTTTGCGATAACTATGCTTTGCCAGCGTTTCGCCCGATGTATCTAAAAATATTTCAGCCTTATCATCCTGCCAGTACAGGTGGATCACCGTTTTATTGGATTCGGCACCCGAATTTGGCCGCAGGCCTTTTATAGATTTGATACGATCGGCAATAGCATCCTTAACCTTAACATTCGCAAAAAGCGGGGTAAGTATATGCTCATTATTAACATTCGAAGTAACGGAAAAATAGCCCGAAAAATCTATCAGCTTTTCCCACTCTATCTCCACCAGGCCGTCGTACAGCTCTTTTGGATCGGCAGCGGTAAAACTTTTGATCAGGTATAATATCTGGCTGGCGCAGCGCAAATTAAGGTTTAGCGGTATACAGTCGTTAACGGTACCCGTAAGCTCGATACCGGTTTGAAAAACGCGGTCGGGCGTAAACCCTAATGTTTCAACTTCTTGTTGAAGATAGGGCGACAGCCTTTTGTTACAGGTGATGATGATTTTACTCTCGGTGTGGAAAACTTGCATGATAATGTTGCGAATTTATGAATTAAATACGCCCCATTTTAATTTCATACCATTAACTTTACATTTTAATACTTTTTAAAGCTATGGAAATTAAAGGTAAGGTACATGAAGTGGCCCCAACCGTACAGGTTACGGACTCACTTAAAAAAAGGGAACTGATAGTTGAATATATTGAAAACCCTCAATATCCCGAATATTTAAAGTTTGAGGCGATACAAGACCGCTGCAACTTATTGGATAATGTTAAGGCAGGTGATGATGTTGAAGTTTTCTTTAATTTAAAAGGCCGCCCGTGGACAGATAAAACTGGTAAAAAGAGTTATTTTAACTCAATGCAGTTATGGAAAATAAACGTATTAGCAGGCGCCAGCGCCGCCGCTACACCTGAATATGCCCCGCCGGCTGATATCAGTTCAGCACCTGAGGACGACGATTTGCCGTTTTAATCAGTTTGCAGTTTTCAGTGGGCAGTTTGCAATAACTGCAAAAAAAATAGCGATGAGTTTAAAAACCCATCGCTATTTTTTATATGATCTAAATTTTGCCTACTGCAAACTGCTCACCGGCAACTGCAAACTGAGATTAAACTACTCTTTAAATATCTTCTTTACGGCTAATTTTCCTTTTTGCTCAACGCGTAAGTAATATACGCCGTTTAGGCCAAGGGCGAATGATTTTGTGAAACTGCCATTAACCGCCCTGTCGCTCCAAACCAAATTACCTTTGCTGTCCTTTAATTGTACTTCGGCAAGGGCTTTTGATGGCAGGGTGAACATGATTACAGTTTTTCCAGCCGAAAACTCAGGTACTATATTTAAGTCCATCATGTCCAATTTTTCAAACTGCGTATTTTCGGCAGTACCGCCCATGTGGCTTAACGCGCCTGTGGGTTCGCTTACGCGATAGCTAACATGTGTGCTTACGCCATTATTATCGGTAGTTATATAGTTGAATATCTGTGTGTTCTTATGATCAAACTCCATAGGGTTATTTTCCATACGGCCTGAACGCCAGTCTTGTGTCCCCATTTTACGCCTGTCATCGGGTACGCCGTTAATGCGGTAATTGTAGCTGAATGTTAGGGTAGAATCCTTTCCACTCCTGTGCCTGTATTTCATAGTGCCGTTTTCGCGGCCATTAGCTGCCATAGGTGCATTATTACCAACAGGCCCATCAATATTAACATCATCATCCTCGGCGGTAAGGCCATCGCCTTTATGTATGCGTTTAATTACAACATCATGTTTGCCATCTGTGTTGTTTATGGTGGAGATGTTGTTAATGTCTTTCAACGCCTTCTGCCTGTCGCGGGCTGATAGGTCTTTAATATTTCTACCATTAATGGTAGTATCGCCATTGTTAATATTTATTTGCATATCCTTTGAGTTTTGTGCAAAAACCAATGGCGGCAGGCCTAAAACTGCCAGTATGCTTAATGTAAAAATGAATTCGAATCCGGGTTTTATTATAAGCTTTTTCATAATGCGTTGAGTTTATATAATCAAAGGTAGTAAACAGTTATATTTCAAGTTGTAACAACAACGTTATAATGTGGTATATTGTGTTAAAAATTGTTAAATGAGCCAGTTATCAGCTTATTTAAAATATTTTTGTTACAAAGGATGAAAAAGAGAAGTATCGGCATCATTATCGGGCTAATGAGTTTTGCACTTTTAGGTGTAGTTGCCATGCAATTATATTTTTTGTGGCAATCATACGATATGCAGTCGGAACTTTTTGACCGGTCTGTTAGCGAAGCGCTAAGTAACGTTGTTGCTAAGGTTGATAAGCAGGATGCTGTTAATTTTTTAAACGAAAAAGCACAGAGCCATCTCAACGAAGCTAAATTAAATTATAACATTGCAAAAATCCCCCCGGGCTTTACAGATAATATTGCCATTCCAAATTATAAAAAAGTAAAAAAGCACCTTACCTATCGCGAGCGCAGGATAGCATTATTAAGAGATAGCCTTAAGCAAATGATGGCCAATAATGAGCTTGAGGGGCTTATTCAAAATGGATCAATAAAAATTCAGCTACGGGTAGATGAAACTACCGATGAATTTGGCGAAGTACACGGGCGTATTATCCCTGTAATATTACACAATATGAAAGTGGCTGCCGGTGTAAAACTACCTCAAAAACTGCATAAGTACGATACGCTTCATGTAGTTTCCGTGCCGGAGATAAACCCTTTATGGCAGCAGGAGCAGGATCGTAAATTCAGGCAAAGAAAATTCAGGATTATACAAAAGATGCTTGCTGACGACTCCTTAAAACATATACAACACGGGCAAACTACCGTAATGGAGAACCTGGCCGAGGAATATCAAAATATGGGCCAACCATTAAAACGCCGTATAAACTCTCTTTGGATAGCCTCATTACTGCGCTTTGAGTTGCACAATAAGGGTATTTACCAGCCATTCAGCATGGAAATATTAACCGCGTATAACGATTCGCTTATATTTTCAAAAGCGATGGATACTACCGGCGCCAAGCCGGTTTTTACACCGGGCAATTTCTATCAAACATCCATATTTGGCAGGGATGTGATACGTGATCCGGGGAAGATCAGGATCTCATTTCCGCAAAAAAATAAGTTCATACTAAACAAGATGACCGCTACTATGGCAACAACCGGCGGCCTGTTGTTTGTGCTGGTATTTTGTTTTGGATATACCATTTTTACCATCATCAGGCAAAAAAAGATATCTGAAATGAAAACAGATTTTATCAACAACATGACCCATGAGTTTAAAACCCCGGTATCAACCATAATGATAGCCAGCGAGGCTTTAAAAGATGATGAAATTGTTGCCGACAGGGCACGCGTGGCAAGGCTGGCCCATGTAATTTACGAAGAGAACGCGCGTTTAGGCAGCCATATCGAGCGCGTACTGAATGTGGCCCGTATTGAAAAGAACGACTTTAAGCTGGATAAAAAACCGCTTGATGTTAACGAAATGATACATATTGTGATTGACAGTATGGAGCTTAAACTGCAAAAACACAAGGTTATTTTAACGCTGAGCCTTGATGCTGTAAATGCTGTTGTACTGGCCGATGAGCTGCATTTTTCGAACCTGATATACAACCTGATAGATAATGCCATAAAATACAGTAGCGATATACCTGAAATAGCCATAAGCACTGCCAACAAAGCCGAACAGATAGTTATTAAGGTAGCCGATAAAGGCATTGGTATGAGCCGCGACCAGCAGACTAAAATATTTGAACAGTTTTACCGTATACCAACCGGCAACCTGCACGATGTTAAAGGCTTCGGCTTAGGTTTAAGCTATGTAAATACCATTGTTAAAAGGCTGAACGGCGTGATAAGCGTACGGTCAGAAAAAGATAAGGGATCGGATTTTGAGCTGAAATTCCCGCTGGCATAATTGGGTCGGAAAGTCCGGAAGACGGGAAGTCGGAAAGTCCGAAAGACGAGGAACCGGCATAAACAAAAAACTTACGGACTTTCCGACTTACGGATTTCCGGACTAACAAAATATGAAAAAGATATTATTGGTTGAAGACGATCCTAACCTGGGTTTATTGCTGCAGGATTACCTGCAGTTAAAAGGGAAATTTGATGTTATTTTATGTAAGGATGGCGAGGAAGGATTACGATCATTCACCAAACAAAGTTACGACCTGCTGATACTTGATGTGATGATGCCCAAAAAAGACGGCTTTACCTTAGGTAAAGAGATCAGGAAAATAAACAGCCATGTGCCCATTATTTTCGCTACGGCAAAAGGGATGATCGAAGATAAAATGCAGGCCTTTAACCTGGGCGGCGATGATTATATAACCAAGCCCTTCAGGATTGAGGAGTTATTGCTGCGCATAAATGCCTTATTGAAACGCACCGAAAACTCAGAAAAAAAGGAAGAGGAAAAACAATCGAATTTTAAAGTGGGGCGTTATGAATTTGATTATACCAACCAGGTAATAGCTATAGGCGGCGTGCAACAAAAGCTATCAACCAAAGAAGCTGAACTGCTGCGCCTGCTTTGCCTGCGCAAAAATGAAGTGCTTACCCGCGAAGAAGCCCTGCTGAACATCTGGCATGACGACAACTATTTTAATGGACGCAGCATGGATGTTTTTTTAAGCAAGATACGCAAATACCTTAGGGACGACCCGAATGTGGAGATCATTAATGTACACGGGCGTGGCTATAAGCTGCTGATCAATTAGCCGACACTATCAACGGCTTCGCCAAAGTGGATAATATTGCCATTGTTATCCAAAACACTAAATTGTTTCAATTTCCAGGGCATAACCTTTAGCTTACCATTTGGGTGAATAATACCTGCGCCTGTGTATTCTGCATATAATTTATCCACTTCGGTCACGTACACATAGCAACCGGAATTTTCGGCTATGCGCCGGTCATCACATGGCCATAAATGGATAGATTTATCATCACGATTGAAAATAACGTAGCCATCCCAATTTGCAATAAGCGTAAAGTTTAATTTTTCGGTATAGAATTGAATGGTTTCGCTGGCATTAAGCGAGGCTAATATGGGGGCTACGGTTTTGAGCATAATTATTTGTTTAAGTTTTCCAGGTCATCCATGTCCTTATAACGACCCGCTGCTTTTTTTGCAGTTACTAAATTATTAAAATGTATAGTCCTTATTTGTAATCCATCCTCGTCAAAAAACACAGCGTTATTATAACACTCATCAAAATCCATCCCCTTAACATCCAGCATAATATCAATAGAAGATGGCGGTTTGCCAAAAGTGAAAACCTCAAGATCAGGATTTGTTAAGAAATTTTCCTCCGTCATATCAAATACAGGCATACCAAATTCAAGGAATGCTTGCTTTATTCTATGGTAATTATCAGGAGTTTTGTCTACCCAAATATCCATGTCACCAGTTGTTCGTGAATATCCATGAAGAATTACAGAATACCCGCCCACAAGTATATATTTTACTTTATAAACATTAAATAGCCGTATAAAATCCCGGAAATCTTCATTAAAAATGTTCCCCATCTTACTTACGCTTTCTCATACTAAAAACAGTTTTATCCATCCTCGGCGGTTCATTCTCCGGATAATTATAAGCAACGCTATTTAAATAATTGGCAATGCGTAGGCGCTCCTGCCAGGTAAGCGTTTTATAATAAGCTGCATGGCTTTTTGATGCTTCTTCGGCTGTTTGTGCTTTAAAAGCAGTCCTGTCTAACTTATATGAACTCATCACCCAAATATACCTCAAAAATTATTTGCCCGTAATAATTTTGTTAAGCAGCTTATTAAGTTTTATAATTATTTATAAATAAGTTTGTTAGTAACCGACTAAATTTATTATCATGAAAATAAAACTACTTTTCACATGTCTGTTGCTCGCAGGCATCATCGGCATTTCATTTGCCCAGGAACCTGTTGATACGGCAATGATCAGGAAGATCCGTAACGAAGGCTTAAACCATTCAAAAGTGATGGAAATCGCCTTTTATTTGTCAGACGCTTCGGGGCCGCGAATCTCCGGCTCGCCGGAGTTAAAACATGCGCAGGATTGGGCGGTTAACCAGCTAACCCAATGGGGTTTGGTAAACGCTAAACGCGAGCCTTGGGGGAAATTTGGCAAAGGCTGGGAAGTAAAGAAAAATTATGCCGCCATAACCGCACCGTATTATCATGCCATAATCGCCATACCAAAAGCATGGACACCCGGCACCAATGGCCCTGTAACCGGAGATGTAGTGGTAATAAAAGCAGATAGCCTTAGCGACCTGAATAAATACAAGGGCACATTGCAAGGAAAAATTGTATTGTTAGATATTAGGGCCAATGTTGAACGAACTTTTAAACCCGATGCAGTGCGTTACACCGATAGTACATTAACCGAAATGGCCAATGCAAAAGCCGATGCCCCACGCCCTGCGTTCGACCCGAATTCGCCGCAAATGATGGCCAGGCGTAAGGCTTTGGCATTGCGTGCCGGCATAAACGCCTTTTTGCAAGCAGAGAATGTAGCGCTTATATTAAGCGAGGCCCGTGGCACCGATGGCACGGTGTTCACCACGAATGGCGCATCATACGCCGATACCGCGAAAGCCGTTGCGCCGGAGTTGGAAACCAGCGGCGAAGATTACCAGCGCATACTGCGTTTGGTTAAAGCAGGTATAAAGGTTACTATGGAAGCTGATATAAAAACGCAGTTTTATACCGATGACCTTAATGGTTATGATGTAGTGGCAGAGATACCCGGCACGGATAGAAAGCTGAAAGACCAGGTAGTGATGATCGGCGGCCACCTCGACTCATGGCATGGCGCAACCGGAGCTACCGATAATGCCGCAGGCAGCGCGGTAATGATGGAAGCGATACGCATTTTAAAGGCTGTTGGGTTTAAACCAAGGCGCACTATCCGTATAGCGTTGTGGAGTTCGGAAGAGCAGGGGCTGTTTGGTTCGCGCGGATATGTGC
>Ga0302306_10002236_pt1 | contig 10026 bp, 6 predicted proteins | sample III_Palsa_E3_1_FD_198761 | JGI IMG/M metagenome (GOLD analysis project Ga0302306, IMG submission 198761) | Peat permafrost microbial communities from Stordalen Mire near Abisko, Sweden - III_Palsa_E3_1 | ecosystem: Environmental > Terrestrial > Soil > Palsa > Peat permafrost | place: Sweden...
ATGTACAGTGATAATATAACCAACATTCTGACTGAATGCTTTGAAAACGGATAACAATACAATAAGTGATAAGTAAATTTTTTTCATAAAGGGTTGTTTTTTCGTTTTTTAAAATAGATATAATTTAAAAAAAAAGAAATTTATTTGTTACCGGCGGCAGTGTATTCATAAACCGCGCCATCCGGAAACTGGTACAAAAGTTTTAAATTTTGCCGCTGCTGAATATCCTTTAAACCGATGAGTTCGGTATCATTAAGGTTGCTGAACCATATTAAATAATAGTGTTTAACTGTGTAAAACTGGTTCACGGTGTTTTTAAAGTAGCGGTGCGGCAGCAAAGTGGCATGGTTGCGGGTAAAAAAGTAAACGGCCTCGTCGGCATCGGTATAAATGGGTACGCCGGGCTTGCAAATATCCTGGTGTGTTTTTAAAAAGGTGATGAACTGCGATTTGTTCCAGTCGTCGTCGGTATAACCGGGTACGCCGTAATCGTCCTCGTCATCATTGCGCTGCCAGTCTATCTTATATAGCGCGTATTCAAAAACCAGCATAATGGCAATAAAAGGGATGGCTATCAGCATCTTTTTCTTTAGGTACATACCCTTCAGCATATCGGGTACCCAACTGGTGCAGCCTATCAGCAGGCAAATGTACATGGGCGATAGCAGGCGGCTGTTAAGCGTTTCGAAACGGGAAACGGAGGCCAGCGCCGGGATAAAGATGCCGTAAACGGCGGCAAACATAGTGATCACATCCTGCGCGGTATCGAGCCTTTTTTTGTAAAACTGCCATGCCAGCAGCGCCACCAGGAATAACAATACGATGCAGGCGATAGCAATACCATATACATGCGCGCTTTGCGGCAGGCCCATCCAGTCGCTTATGGTAATGCCGGTGTAGTACAGGTTTTGGCTCAGCGGTGTTATGGATGGTTCGCGCGTGCCGGTGCTTAGGCCTGATGAATAGTGGTTTAAAATCAAATTGCCCACCAATAAGGAGATAGAGAGGAAACCGAATATTAATATATGCTGTATTTTTTGGCGGATGCTGAGGTGCCTGTCGAGCAGCAGCATAAGGCCGCCGGTTAATATTAAGGTTACGCCCGCGTACCGGGTTATACAGCTTATGGCCACCAGCAAACCTACAAGCAGCAGGCTTTTGAGTGTATGCTTTTGCAGGTAATAGCCGTAAGCCAGCGCGAAAAGGGCTACTTCGAGTATAAACAAGGTTTCGGACCATAGGTAGGTATAAACCTCGAGCAAACCGGGGCTTAATATAATACCTGCCAGTATGAGCCATTTATAGATGACGGATGATGCCCGGAATTTGGATACGATATAACCCGTAGTAAATATTAGGGCGGCAAATAATACGCCGTTGATTACAGGTGCCGCCGCTATGGTATCAACCCTTGATATAAACAGGATGATGCCTAAAAAAAAAGGATAAAATACCGGGAAAAAAACCAGCGGGCCGCCATTAAAGGTGATAAGGTTGCCATGCGCCACTATGCTGTGCGCCGTACTGGCATACATAATGGAATCGGGCGAGATGCCTATGCCGCTGTAGCTGGTAAACAGATGTATGGCATAAAAACCTATAATGGCAAAGATGAGGGAATCGAGGTTTTTCAGGTAAGTGATTTTTGCCATGGAAACAAATATAATTTTATTACGATGTCATTTCGAACGATAGAGAGAAATCTTCTACAATAAGCAATCCCGTTTACAGGGCGAAGAAGATATCTCCTCGTACCTCGTCGATATGGCAGAATTTTATGAACAGACTTACGAAGTTTTCAAAACTTCGTAAGTCAAATGTCCTGCTTGTCATTTCGCTTTATTTTATCAGTTCCAACACTGTACTTATCGGCTGGTCGCTATCAATTAATATGCCTTTTACGCCTGCGGCGGTACCTGCTTCCACATCACGCTCCCTATCGCCTATAAAATAGGATAGGCTGGGGTCGATGTTATATTTTTCGATGCCTTGCAGCAATAATCCCGGTTTGGGTTTGCGGCAATCGCAATCGCCGGTAAAATTGGGGTGATGCGGGCAGTAGAACATATCGGTAAATTCAACTCCGTGTTCGGCATATTGTTTTTTGAGTTCGCCGTGCATTTTGCCCAGTTCCTCCTCGGTGTACCAGCCTTTAGCAAGGCCGCCCTGGTTGGTAGCTACTATCAGCATATAACCCTTATCCTGCAAAGTTTTTAAGGCCTCAAAGTTATCAAGGATGTGAAAATCCTCCAAACGGCGAACGTAATCGCCCATTTCCTGGTTCAATACGCCGTCGCGGTCTAAAAAAACCGCTTTATTTTTTGCTGGCATGTGGTGTTTGTTCTGTTTGAGGGCAAAATTAGCATTTATTGGCAAATTTGCCTTGCGTTGCGCGGCGGAAATGGCATATCGGCCCGGAATAATACCGGATTAAAGCACTTATGGTTAAAAGACGAAAAAAATTAAATAGGGTACTAATGCCTGATTTGGGCATAAAAATGCATGTAATTTGGTTATTAATGCTCATTCTGGAATAAAATTCTGTTGGTTTTTGGGTTTTTAATTATCATTTTGCTAATAATAAAGGGTTTAATTTTGCGAAATTTAAAATTTTGGCATTTTATAACACCGTTTTTTTAATATTATCCCAAAAATTAATAAAAAATGGTAATATTTTTATCATTTTCTGTAACTTCGTGGTTACACCTAGTTTTAAACGGTTAAGTTTTTACGATGAACCAAGATGATAGCCACCAGGGCCTTTACAGGCCAGAATTTGAACACGATTCCTGCGGAACAGGGTTTATAACCAATATTAACGGACATAAGTCGAACCAGATTATTGATGACGCGTTAACCATGCTTGAGAACATGGAGCATCGCGGTGCCTGCGGCTGCGACCCCGACAGTGGGGACGGCGCGGGTATTTTGATACAACTACCACACGAATTTTTGATGGAAGAATGCTCGAATTTAGAGATGAGCCTTCCGGAGCCCGGCGAGTACGGCGTAGGTATGATATTCTTCCCTAAGGATTCAACCCTGAAAAAAGCCTGCCGCAATGTAATAAGCAACGCTATTGAACGCCTGGGTTTGCATAGCCTGGGTTACCGCAAAATTGCCGTAAACTCATCGGTTATTGGCGAAACCGCCCGCCAGGCCGAGCCTGATTGCGAGCAGCTTTTTATTGCCAGGCCGCACCACATCACCAATACCGCCGATTTTGAGCGCAAGCTGTATGTGCTGAGGCGATACATTAACAAAACCATTACCGAAACCATACCGGGCGCGGCGGAGCATTTTTACTTTACTTCGCTATCCTGCAAAACCATTATTTATAAGGGCCAGCTAACCACTTACCAGCTGCGCCAGTATTTTCCTGATCTTACCGATCCGCGGGTGGCATCGGGCTTTGCCATGATCCACTCCAGGTTCTCTACCAATACTTTCCCTTCGTGGAAACTGGCCCAGCCTTTCAGGTTGATAGCCCATAACGGCGAGATCAATACCTTAACCGGTAATTTGAACTGGTTTTACTCGGGCCTGAAATCTTATGCGTCGGCTTATTTTACCCGCGACGAGATGGATATGCTGTTGCCGGTTATCGATAATAACCAGTCGGATTCGGCTTGTTTGGATAATATCATCGAGATCTTACTGCATTCCGGCCGCTCATTGCCGCATGTAATGATGATGCTGATACCCGAAGCCTGGGACGGTAACGAACAAATGGACCCGATAAAAAAGGCGTTCTACGAGTTCCACGCCACCATTATGGAGCCCTGGGACGGCCCGGCCGCTATCACCTTTACCGATGGTAAGCTGGTAGGCGCTTTGTTAGACCGTAATGGCCTGCGCCCGCTGCGTTATGTGGTTACTAATGACGGGCGCGTTATTGCCGCATCAGAAGCCGGTGTACTGGCAATTGATGAAGCTACGGTTTTAAAGAAAGGCCGCCTGCAGCCCGGCAAAATGCTGCTGATAGATACCGAAAAAGGTAAGATAATTACCGATGATGAAATAAAGCACCAGATAGCATCGCGCCAGCCTTATGGCCGTTGGCTGGAGAATTATAAGATACGTTTAGGCGAACTGGCCGAGCCGCGCTTGGCTTTCGCCGATCTTTCGCCCGATTCGGTGTTCCGTTACCAGCAGGTATTCGGTTACAGCCGCGAGGATATCGATACCATTATTAAACCAATGGCTATTGACGGCAAGGAGCCGATAGGATCGATGGGTACGGATGTGCCACTGGCTATCTTATCCGACAAACCGCAGCATTTATCAAGCTATTTTAAACAATACTTTGCCCAGGTTACCAACCCGCCTATCGACCCGATACGCGAACGTTTGGTAATGAGCCTGGCCACCTTTATAGGCAACAACGGCAATTTGCTGGATGAGGATAAAATGCATTGCCATTGCGTAACGCTAAAACACCCGATATTAAAAAACAACCAGTTAGAAAAGCTGCGCAGTATTGATACCGGGATGTTCCACGCCAAAACGCTGCAAACTTACTTTAAGGCCGACGGCCTGCCCGGATCGATGCAAAAAGGCATTGAGCGCGTGTGCCGCTATGCCGAGGATGCTGTTGACGATGGCTTCGAGGTACTGATATTATCAGACCGTGCCATTGATTCGGAGCACGCGCCTATCCCATCATTACTGGCGGTATCGGCGGTGCATCACCATTTGATCAAAAAGGGCCGCCGTGGTTCTGTTGGTTTGGTTGTTGAGGCTGGCGATGTTTGGGAAGTGCATCATTTTGCCTGCTTGCTGGCATTTGGCGCTACGGCCATCAACCCATACCTGGCGCTATCCACCATTGAAACCATTAAGAGAAACGGCAGCCTGGAAACCAGCCTGGAAGAAAAATACCTGTTAAAGAACTACGTAAAATCGGTTAATGACGGCTTGCTGAAAATATTCTCGAAAATGGGAATATCCACCCTGCAATCCTATCATGGCTCGCAGATATTCGAGATACTGGGTATCAACAAGGATGTGGTTAGCAAATATTTTTGCGGCGCGGTTACCCGTATAGAGGGTTTGGGGCTGGATGAAATTGCCCGCGAATCGCTTTGCAAGCACCGCATAGGCTTCGGTAGCTCCAAAGCTGAAAGTAATTTGCTGCCCGAAGGCGGTATTTACCAGTGGAAACGCAGGGGCGAGGCGCATTTGTTTAACCCAACCACGGTTCACTTATTGCAGCACGCTACCCGCACCAATAACTACGCTACTTATAAAAGCTACGCCAAAGTTATTAATGAGCAGGGCGAAAAGCACTTTACCATACGCGGCCTGCTTGATTTTACACATCACCGCGAATCCATCAGTATTGACCAGGTTGAACCGGCAGAAAACATCATGAAACGCTTTGCCACAGGTGCCATGTCGTTCGGGTCCATCTCGCACGAGGCACACAGCACTATGGCCATTGCCATGAACCGCATTGGCGGCAAAAGCAATACCGGCGAAGGCGGTGAGGATGAAATGCGCTACGAGCGCATGGCTAACGGCGACTCGATGCGTTCGGCCATCAAACAGGTGGCATCGGCACGTTTCGGGGTTACCTCCAACTATCTCACCAATGCCGATGAACTACAGATCAAGATGGCGCAGGGCGCTAAACCGGGCGAAGGCGGGCAACTGCCGGGCCACAAGGTTGACGACTGGATAGCGCGTACACGCCACTCCACACCGGGGGTTGGTTTGATATCGCCGCCGCCGCACCACGATATTTACTCGATCGAGGACCTTGCGCAATTAATTTTCGACTTGAAAAATGCCAACCGTGCCGCACGTATCAATGTAAAATTGGTATCGAAGGCAGGAGTAGGTACTATAGCCGCCGGGGTTGCCAAAGCGCATGCCGACGTGATATTGATTGCCGGTTATGACGGCGGAACAGGCGCATCGCCTATAAGCTCGGTTAAACATGCCGGTTTGCCCTGGGAACTGGGCCTGTCCGAAGCGCACCAAACACTGGTTCGCAACAAACTGCGCAGCAGGGTGGTTTTGCAAACAGATGGTCAGCTAAAAACCGGTCGTGATTTGGCTATCGCTGCCCTATTGGGTGCCGAAGAATGGGGGGTAGCTACCGCGGCGCTGGTTGCTGGCGGCTGTATCATGATGCGCAAATGCCATCTGAATACCTGCCCCGTAGGCGTTGCCACGCAGGACCCTGAATTAAGGAAGCTGTTTAGCGGCAAGCCTGAGCATGTAGTTAACCTTTTCCGCTTTATGGCCGAGGAACTGCGCGAGATTATGGCCGAACTGGGTTTCCGCACCATAAACGAGATGGTTGGCCGCGTTCAATTTTTGAAGGTTAAGGATAACCTGCAAAACTGGAAAGCTAAAAAGGTTGACCTATCGGGCATATTGCACCCGGTTACCAATGAGAAGGGTTTAACGCTTTACAACAGCGAGAAACAGGATCATGGGATGGATGAGATACTCGACTGGAAACTGTGGGAAACCGCGAAACCGGCGCTTGAAGATAAAACACCTGTATTTGCCACTTACGATGTGAAGAATACCGACCGTACGCTGGGTACGCTGCTATCCAACGAGATCTCGAAAATATATGGTTCGGCAGGTTTGCCTGATAATACCATCAACTATAAATTTAAAGGCTCAGCCGGGCAAAGTTTCGGCGCGTTTGCTACCAAAGGTATTTCCTTTGAGCTGGAAGGCGAGGCCAATGATTATGTAGGAAAAGGCTTATCCGGCGCACAACTGGCCATCTATCCATCAGAAAAAGCAACTTTTACACCGGAGGATAATATCATCATAGGCAATGTTGCCCTATATGGCGCTACTGCCGGCGAAGTATTTATTGGCGGTATGGCCGGTGAGCGCTTCGCGGTACGTAATTCTGGCGCTACAACGGTTGTTGAAGGTATTGGCGACCACGGTTGCGAATACATGACCGGCGGCCGCGCGCTGATATTGGGAAAAACAGGCAGAAACTTCGCGGCGGGTATGAGCGGCGGTATTGCATGGGTGTATAACCCGGATAATACCTTTGCCGAAAACTGCAATACCGAAATGGTTGACCTTGACCCCCTATCGATAAAAGATGAGGAACACATCATTACCTTATTGCGCAAGCACATTAACCTAACCGGCAGCAAGCTGGCGCAGCAACTGCTTAACAACTGGAAAGAGGTATCGGGCCAGTTTGTTAAGGTGTATCCGAGAGAGTATAAAAAAGTTTTAGAAAAATTAGAATTTGAAGCTGTAAGCTAATCAATATGGGAAAAGTAACAGGATTCCAGGAATTTAACAGGGAGCTCCCTGAAAAAACACCGGTAGCGGAACGTGTAAAAAATTATAACGAGTTTGTAGGCTTGTACAGCGATGAAAAACTGAACCAGCAATCGGCGCGCTGCATGAACTGCGGCATACCGTTTTGCCATTCGGGTTGCCCGCTGGGCAATATCATTCCTGAATTTAACGATGCGGTGTATCGTAAAAATTGGGAAGAAGCTTACCAGATATTATCATCAACCAATAACTTCCCGGAGTTTACCGGCAGGATATGCCCTGCTCCCTGCGAGTCGGCCTGCGTGCTGGGGATAAACAAACCGGCAGTGGCAATCGAAGAGATAGAAAAACACATCATTGAGATTGCCTATGCCAATAACCTGGTGAAGCCTACGGCTCCGCTTATAAAAACAGGTAAAAAGGTGGCTGTTATCGGTTCTGGCCCGGCCGGATTGGCCGCTGCAGCACAATTAGCCAAAGCGGGCCACGCGGTTACCGTTTATGAGCGCGACGACAGGCCGGGAGGCTTGCTGCGTTACGGCATCCCCGATTTTAAAATGGAAAAATGGATCATTGACCGCCGGGTGGATGTGATGAAGGAAGACGGCGTTGTATTTAAATGCAATACCGAAGTTGGCAAGGATGTACCGGCTGATGAAATAGTGCGCAGTAATGACGCGGTTGTTTTAACCGGCGGATCAACCATCCCGCGCGACCTGCCTATCCCCGGCAGGGAACTGAAAGGTATTTATTTCGCGATGGACTTTTTGAAACAACAGAACAAGCGAGTAAGCGATACTAAATTCGACGCGGCAGATATTTTAGCTACCGGCAAAGATGTAATTGTGATAGGCGGGGGCGATACCGGTTCCGACTGTGTGGGTACCTCGAACCGCCAGGGTGCAACATCCATCAAGCAATTTGAGGTGATGTTCCGCCCGCCGGAGCAGCGCACCGCGCACATGCCATGGCCAACCTACCCAATGGTGCTGAAGGTTACCAGCTCGCACGAGGAAGGTGCCGAACGCCTTTGGGGAATTAATACCAAAGAGTTTTTGGGCGATGAGAACGGCGAGCTAAGGGCTATAAGGGTTACCGATGTAAGCTGGGAAGTGGATGTATTGGGCAGGCCGGTAAAATTTAGTGAGGTTGAAGGCTCGGAACGCGAGATAGCCTGCCAGCGCATATTTTTGGCGATGGGTTTTTTACACCCGCAGCACGAAGGCATGCTGAGCAAACTAAGCATAGCACTTGATGAACGCAAAAACGTAAAAGCTACTGAAGGCGCTTACCGCACCAGTGTGAGCAAGGTTTTCGCGGCAGGCGATATGCGCCGTGGGCAATCGCTGGTGGTATGGGCCATATCTGAGGGCCGCGAAGCCGCCCGCAAGGTAGATGAGTTTTTAATGGGCCACTCCACGCTGGAAAGTAAGGACGCCGTGAACCAGTTTGAGCAGGTGTTTTAGGGTTAGAGATCAGAGGCTGGAGGTTAGAGATTAGTTAGAAGCTTTTATTAACCGATTATAATGAAGCCGGGCTTTTTGCCCGGTTTTTTCTTTTTGATCCCCCGATGTCATTTCGAACGAGGTACGAGGAGAAATCTTCTGCAAGCGGCTTACGGGTTTGCATTGCCGATCTGCATTTCGTGATTGCGGGGTGTAGAAGATTTCTCGCCATCGCTCGAAATGACAGGGCGGTGAATTTATTTGTTGGTAAAATATTGATTTATAAGCCTGTTAATTTCCAAACCTACGAAGTTTTTAAACTTCGTAGGTTATGAACGCGGGGCTTTATTTTTCTAAAAAATTCTTTAACGATGTGCCAATTATGTGCGTCCAGCCCCTGGCGAAATTGTGGGCGGCGAGGTCTTTGTTATCTGGCGGGAAGGTTTCGAGGCCGGAGTGGGTGAGTACGAGTTTGGTTCTATCGCCTTCGTCAAATAGTTCCCAGGTTACGAATGATTTGCCGGAATAGCCGATATATGTCCAGCTATGGGTTAGCTTTTTGCCGGGGATAACTTCAGTTATTTCACAAAAGTGATGGTATCTGATGCCATTATCCGGACCGCCGTAAAACTCAAAGGTAAAACCAACCTCGGGTTTAAATTCCGGCAGATCGAAGTACCATTGCTTCATTTTTTGGTTATCGGTAATGGCTTCCCAAACCTTAGCAACAGGCGCGTTGTAGGTTCGTTCAATTACAAATGGTGCTGCTTGCATATTATTTGATTTAAGTGGTTATTGATCGTTTTTTTCTTCATCCAGAAATTTACCGAGGGCATCCAGTTTACCGGTCCAGAATATGCGGTACTGCTCAATCCAGTCGGCTACTTCTTTAAATTGTTTAAAATCGGCCTGGCAATAATGGTCGCGGCCCTGTTGGGTGATGGTGACGAGGCCACATTCAGTTAATACTTTGATGTGCCTGGATATGGCCGGCCTGCTCACGTCGAAATTATTTGCGATGGCGTTCAGATTCAATGATCTGTGGGCGATGAGGTTGATGATCTCTCGCCGGGTAGGGTCGGCAATAGCCTGGAAAACGTCTCTGCGCATAGTGATGATTTAATGTGTAACCGTTCGGTTACAAATATATGCGTAACTGATTGGTTACGCAATTTTTTTTTATTTTTTTTTAATGTGTACAGGCGGCATTTCGTTTTGCTGATTTGCCTATGTAGAGGTTGCTTCGTACCTGGCAATGACGCTCGGATAGACTTAGTGTATCGAAAAGCGTTTTTTTGCAGGAAACACC
>Ga0302306_10002238_pt1 | contig 10020 bp, 11 predicted proteins | sample III_Palsa_E3_1_FD_198761 | JGI IMG/M metagenome (GOLD analysis project Ga0302306, IMG submission 198761) | Peat permafrost microbial communities from Stordalen Mire near Abisko, Sweden - III_Palsa_E3_1 | ecosystem: Environmental > Terrestrial > Soil > Palsa > Peat permafrost | place: Sweden...
TTAATTCACCCGGAGCCTTAAATTCAGTTAAGTGATAGTACCCAGTTGTTTTCTTTTGAATTGGGTACGCTAATTTTCTCAAACCCCAATTATCCTCCTGGACAATTTCGGCTCCGCCATCAGTTAAAACTTTGCTGTATTTGGCAATAGCCTCTTTAGCAGTTTCTTCTGAAAGCAACGGGGTTAGAACGATCACGATTTCGTACTGTTGCATTATTTATTTGATTTTTAATTATTTACCCGGTATATCGGGGCTGCAAATGTAGGAAGAATATTTTATTTACACAAACTTGTTTGTATTTAGCTTACGTACAATATTGGTGTGGTAAAAACACCGGCTACAGGTTGGGATGGAGTATCTTCCGCCTGTTGTTTATGTCTTCTAAAAACACCGGCCACAGGTTGGCTGCTCAAATAATGTTATTTTGTCCCCGTTGTTTGTGTCCTCACAAACAACTTGTCAATATTGCGATTGCCTCCTCCGAAAGGGCGTAGGAAATTTCATGAGTGGTGTGGTGAAAACACCAACCACAGGCTAAAAATACCGACCACAGGTTGGGATGGAATATTTTCCGCCTGTTGTTTGTGTCCTCACAAATAATTTATCCCGGCGATTGCCTGTGAGGACACAGGCAGTGGATAAGGGGTTTGGTAAAACACCGGCCATAGCCATAAACCTGATAGCGTATTAGCCAAACAAAACAATTAGGCCCATTAGCGCATTTACCTAATACAACCCAATCGCTTATTATGGCCGAAGACAAAAAAACAACCGAGATTATCAAAAAAGAGCTGAGCTATATTCAAAAAGTATGGCATACGGTTGCTATTGTGGCCTTGCTGATTGGCGTTATTTTAATTGCACGGGTTGCTTTTAACGTGTTGCTGATGGCATTGGCAGGTTGCCTGATGGCGGTATACTTTCATGGTTTGGGCGATGTGATCCAGCGCTATACCCGCATGAACCGTACCTGGGCTATGACGATATCTATCGTAGCGTCTTTCGCTATATTGGGTGTGATGTTGTGGTTTATGGGGACTAAGATCGAGATACAGATTGATCAGCTAAGCAATACGCTACCGCATACCGTGGGCACCGCGAAGGCCAAGTTTTCGCAAACCATATTGGGGCAAAAGATCATGGAAAGTTTTTCGGGCGGTAATTCTGATAAACTGATGGCTACGGTACAAAGTTTCTTCAGTACAGGCTTTGGCGTTTTGGGCGATATATACATTATACTTTTGCTGGGGATATTTTTTACAGCAAGCCCGTCACTTTACAAAAACGGCATATTGTTATTAATACCCAAACCTAAAAAGGAATTGGGCAAACGCATTATTAACCGGGTAAGCCTCTCATTAAAAGGCTGGCTTAAGGGGATGATGGTATCTATCGTATTGATTACCGTTTTAATTTGCGGCGCGTTAAGCATCATGGGCATCCCTGCCGCTATGGTTTTAGGGATGATAACCGGTTTGCTGGAGTTAGTGCCGAACATTGGTTCTTTAATAGCCATGATCCCCGGTGTTTTGCTGGCGCTTACCATCAGCACCAATACGGCCATTATTGTGGCGCTCATATATATTGTATCGCAAACTATTGTAGCCAACATTGTTACCCCGCTGATACAGAAGAAGATCATCAACATGCCGCCTGCTTTAACGCTGATCAGTCAGCTGGTGATGGGTGCTTTGTCGGGTGCTTTAGGGATAATACTGGCCGTTCCGCTGCTGGCAATTATTATGATTTTGCTTGATGAATTATATGTGAAGGAAATAAATAAATGATAAATTGCGCTTGATTTAATAAGCGAAAACAGCAAAAATTTATCTTTTATGTTATTTACCGAACACGATACTGCTACCGTTGAGTTTGAACCGATTACCGCCCTTATGCCCGGCGATGATGACGATATTGAAGACGATGATGCCGACACCGATGCCGGCTGGGATGATATTGAAGACGAAGATTTTGACGACCTGATTGATGACAAGGAAGATGAGCACGACATCGAACTTGAAGATGATATTATTGATGAAGATGATGACGATCATTTTCCGGATGATGACTTTTAATTTTTGGTCATTCTGAGCATCGCGAAGAATGACAAGTAGGATGATTTTCGCGTTAGGGATTGAAATGGATACCGGCCTGTGCATAAGGCCTGCGGGCGTATGAATGTAAAGCCCGGTCCGTTGGCTAACGGGAACGCCCACATTAATTACCTGTCATCCCCGAAATTGTTTCGGGATCGCACGGGGAATAGACTTAGCATGTGAGATACTGAAACAAGTTCAGCATGACTATTAAATACTTATACTGGAAGATACTTGCTTCCCTGCACCACGCCTCTTTCCAATATCTTTTGGTCGATATAGTACTGGATCTCAGATTTTTTGAGCTGCCAGTTTGGGGCGATAAGCAATTCGAGATCACTTAGGCCGAAAAGGCGTTGGATAATGACATCGGGCCTTAACAGCGGCAGAAAATCGCACAGGAAATTGGCATACTCATCCAGCGAGAAAAGCTTAAACGGTTGCCTTTTATATTTCACGCCCATTACCGAGCCTTCTACAATATGCAAATGGTGCAGCTTGGTAAATTTTATTTGCGGGTGGCGGTTGATCTCGTGCGCGTAAGCCAGCATCTGGTCGTGTGTTTCCCAGGGGAAGCCGAAGATGGTGTGCACACAAACATCAAGCTTGCTGTTCTCCAGCATTTTTAACGCCTTAATCAGGTCGTCGTGGTTGCAGCCACGGTTAATTTGCGCCAGGGTATCGTTATAGATAGATTCCATCCCCATTTCAATGTCTACATCAAAACGGTCGGTATAGGATTCTAACAAGGCAATTTTTTCGGGGTCGATACAATCGGGACGGGTGCCTACGCTTAGTCCTACGATGTCTTCGGTATGATAGCTCAGCGCCTCATCATACAAAGCCTTTAGGTAATGCGTTGGCGCGTAAGTATTGGTATTGGGCTGAAAGTAGATGATAAACTTATCGGCCTTGTTGCCCCTGCGGGCGCGCTCCACCCCTGCTATCACCTGCTCCCTAATGCCGGGATTATCGCGCGTTGGCGATGGCGTAAACGAATCGACATTGCAATAGGTGCAACCGCCATAACCTTTGCTGCCATCGCGGTTGGGGCAGGTAAAACCACCATCAACAATAACCTTAAACACCCTTTGACCGGGGTATTTTTGTTTAAGATAGGGGCCATAGTTGTTATAGCCTTTTTCCCACGTAGCGATTGTTTCTGATGTTTGCATTACCGCAAAGATAGGGATTTGATGGGCAAATGTGTGGATATGCAGATTTGCGGATGAAAAATGATGTTTGGATGCTATTTTCCATGAGTATTTCCGTTATTTATGTCATTGCGAAGAGGAACGACGTGGCAATCTCGTTGAGAGCATAGCTACGAGATTGCATCGTTCCTCGCAATGACAGTAAGACACAAAGTCACTTAATAAGTAACTACATTTTCTTAGCTGTATCCATTTTGCTAACGCTGTCCGTTTTTTTGGCAGTATCTGTCATGGTACTGTCCTGTGTTTTTTTGGATGAATCTAACAGGGCTTCGTTGCCGTCGGCGGCGTTGGTTGCAGTGTGGCTGCCGCAGGCACTTAGCGCCATGCCTGCACATAAGGCTACGCCTAAAAATATCTTTTTCATAGTGATGGTTATTTTATTTATTTATTTTACCCGAAGCGGTTGGGTCGGTAACCGTATCGGTTGGTGCGCCGTCTTTTTTGCCTACAGCCTGCGAATCGGCAGCCGCGGCGGTATGCGAGGTATCATTAGCGGTACCCAACTGGTTTGATTTGCCCATCATCATTTGCGAATCGGCAGCTACGGCGTGTGGGTCGTGGCCGTTGCAGGCGGTTATTGCCAGGCCCGCGAACAGGCATGCGGCTAAAAGTAATTTTTTCATGGTTGGTGTTTCTTGTTTATTAATTACAAAGTTGCGGTGCGGATGTTTGCAGGAATGTGAATTGAGGTGGGACTTAAAATCGGTTCGGGTTCAAACAATGTTCTGACAGCTCATTTGCCCTGAGGGCTTTGTCACTTTTGGCTGATCCAAAAGTGACCAAAAGACGGAAAAATCTTCTACCCGATGGGCCATACTTCGAGTGCCTCAAGGTGCCACGGCCCGATTTTCCGTTGGGCCTTTGTGCACATTTTTGATTGCGGTTCTTTTTAGATTGTTATTGCGGGAAGGAACGATGTGGCAATCTCATAGCCATACATTCAACAAGATTGCTTCGTTCCTCGCAATTGACAATGAGCTAGCAGGAAAGCCCATCACTTCCCTGCTAACCTTAAATTATTTAGCCGGTGGTGTAGTAGCCGGAGGTGTAGTACCGCCACCCATGGTACCGCCGCCCATACTGCCGCTGCTGCCCATTGAGCCAGACGACCCCATGCTGCCACTGCTGCCGGTTGACCCGGTGGTGCCCATTGTGCCTGAGCCCATGCTGCCGGTACCGCCTGTACTGCCGTTAATACCGGTTATACCCATAGCCGGCGAAATACCCGGATTTTTTAATGTATTGGCATTTGCCGTTTGATCTTTACTGGCTGCCAGCGCTATCCCTGCGCAAAGGCAAACCCCTAAAATAAGTTTTTTCATGGTTTTGATGTCTTTATTAATTAAAGACAACTGAAATTGCCCTATTGTTTAAATTATTTCTACCCGAGAAATATATTATTACAACTGTGGGGTTTAAAGGCAGGATTTGGGCGTTCCCCGCTGGTAGAAGCGGGCCGTGCTTTCCGCTCATACGCCTGCAGGCCTTATGCGCAAAGGCCGGTATCCGCTGCAATCACTAACGCGGGGAAAGCATGGCGGAAACTGTACTTACAAACTACAGGCATGGGCTGTCCGAAGTTAGAGGCTTCGGACAACGGAAAGAGTAACAATTCAATATTTTGACCGAAGCTTCTAATGAAATTAACCAAAGTCTGCTTCCCATAATATTTTTTTAGCTGTCCAATCATTAATAGTTTCTCTTGTTAATTGCAAAGAAATCGCCTTTTCCAAAATTGGAAGAGCATTTTTATCTCCTAACATCTTTAAAGTTACTGCTTTGTCATGGTAAATTGCAGATTTTTGATAATTCGCAAGACTATCTGATTTCTCTAACGCCTTTTCAATACTATCTATTGATTTATCATATTCTTTTAAAATACGATATGCTTTACATTCGTTTTGATAGTAGAATGCATTTTTTTCTTTAAAATTATTTAGAAACTCAATTGCTTTAACGCCTTCTTCTGCCATAATATACAAATCTAATAAGCCTTTCTTCTCAAAATCTTTTTCCAATTTAGCTTGTAAAAAATATTTTTCTGCTGTAGCATAAGCTAATTTCATTTTCTCAGTTTTCCCATCGGTTTCTGAGAATTTAAGGAGTTTAAAAAAAGCAAGATTTATATTTGCATATGCTTTCATTAATTTCTTATTGTTTTCAATATTATGAGGAAATGGAAGGGATTCACATATTTCTTTCATTATATCCTTGTCCAAATAACTTAAATGCCCTGATAATTTTTCAAGTACTATATAAGGATGATCGAATCTTGGATTAACTGATTGTAAAAATAGTCCGACAAAAAATGCCTGCTTTTCACTAATGTATTTTTTTCTTAAATCAGCAAAATCTTTGTCTGATGTAAGTTCATAAAAGGAAAAAAGAATTGAAAGAGATTGTTTTGAAAGATCTATATCAGCTTCTAAAACTTTTGAAATTTCAATTTTCGCTAAATCTAATTCTTTTAAATTTTTATATATCCTAGCAAGTTGTAAAATTGCATAATCAGCATTTGGTACTACTTTAAGTATTTCCAGAAAAAATGGTTTTGCTTCACTATATTCACCCTTTTTGAAGTATAGTTTTCCAATATGGTGATTTATTATTCTTCGATTTTCTTCTGATGTAGAAATAGCAAGTAATTTTTTGAGATTTTCTATAATTTTGTTGCAGAAATTCAAATAGGAGTCGGTTTGCTTTTCTATTTTGTAAAGTTCAAGTTCAGCCTTTTCAATGAATAGTAACAGATCATTTTGATTTGTGGATGGTTCCAGTGTAAATTCATTTAGTTCTGCTAATATTTCATCAGGATTAGTAAAATAGTCTGAAGCCTGAATATCAGCATATATCAGGACTTTTTTCAACTCACTGCCATAAGGTAATCGCTTATAAATCGTTTTTAGATATTCTTCGTGATTAAACATAAAAGCATAATATTCAATCGATCTAACGTCATTATTAACTGTTAAATAAGATGTTAACATTGTTTCATATTCTTCTTCAAAAGATGAATTGTCAACTTGTTCAATAATTGAGTCAAGGATTAGCTGATGTATATTAAAAAATAACGAATCCTGTGTACTTATTAATGATCTCTTTTGAAGCGCAATTTCTCCTGTCTTTCCAATTGCAGAACGAATAAAATGACGGCTGATCTGTTTCTTATTAAGAGATTTAAGCAATCCTAACTCTTTTTTAATAATTTCTACAAATTTTCCAATGATTCTATTTGAAATCTTTTTACCTGTATTATCTTCCAGATTTTTTATCAAATGAATTTCATTTATCAACTCATCCCAAGTAAATGCATCTACCTCAACTGCAGATTTTAATAATATCAATATTAACGGATATCCTTTAATGATATCTAAAATTATATTTATTTGATTTTCATTAGGAGTTGGATTACACGAAGTGAGAATTTTTCGTGATGAATCAGTATCCAAAAATGACAGCTCAAAGCTGTTTTTGAAAGGAACATTTCGCTCTATTGAGGATATTAAACATTTGGAGTTTGCCTTATTAAATCTATTAAATTCATCAACTAATATCTGTACTGAGCTATTTAAGTTATCAACTATTAATAATATTTTATGATTTTCAAGAAAGATCCCAAGATTGATATTATTATTGAATTTTCTTAAATGAACGCTGGAGAGATCTATAGTTTTGTTTATAAAGTCGTCGCCATTCAACCAGATTCGGGTGTCGAAATTATTTTCTAATTGGTTCGCCAAACTGATCATAAGCTCGGTTTTGCCAATACCACTTATTCCATGAATTTGAAGGTAATCAACAGACTTTAATTTTGATAATATTTCGACTTCTTCAACTCTCGAATAATACTGAGATTTGAAAGAAGGCAATCTATTTGACTCTGGCAAAATTTTATAATATTGATTCGCCTTTGGAAGATATTCCAAAATAGCTTCTATTTTCGATGATATATTTATTTTATCAAAAACTAATTCTGCAATTCTCTGTGCATCATAGACATGGATGGTATTTTTTGGGAATTTATTTTCTAATTCAAACACACAATCAGTAAACTGTTTACCACTTGCTCTTTGATTTGCAAACAAATAAACTATCTCGCCATTAGGATGATTTATAAAAGCCCGTGTTATGTCATGAATAGCTTTACTAAAGTCATTGAAATAGTTAGGGTCAGTACCACATTGGCCGATATGAAAAGCATCTTCAGTAATCATATCTGCGGTGTAACCAACAGGCTTTTTGTTTAGATTATGACCTTTATGTAGTACTTCAATATTTAAAATTAATTCAAAAACTGGTATACATAAAAATTCAAAATCTGTACCATTTAATCTTTCAATTTCTTCAACAAATGCTGCAATAAATTGCTGCTTTAAACTCCCCATAATTTTCAAGTTAATTGGCTTCTTATATACTAAAAATAAAGATTAAATTTTTATACAATACCAACGATTTAAATCAAAGCTAACCTTGTTTCCATATTTTATGGTTAGTTTGATAACAATATTATTAATACTAATTTTAATTACGTAGTGATAAACATTCACATAAACGCTCACCCCATATACTCGGAAACTCAAACCCAATCACTTTAAACAACGGGCTGTACTGCGCTTTCAGGTTGTTGTATTTGGTTTTGTGGTCGTCGGCTTTTAGGTGGGTGTTGCCGAGTTCTTCAAACACCATTTGCAGCAGGTAATGGTGGGCGCGGGCATTGTCGCCCATGGCACGGTGGGTGTAATAGCTTGCGCGGGCAGTGTTGCGGTTTTGTTTGCGGTACAGTTGCGTGAGCAGAGCGGTTTGTTGTTCCTGGTTTTTGAGTACCTGGTTTATTTTCCAATACCAAAGCATAAACCCGCGGAGGATCAGCAATACAACCACACAAATCAAGATGCCTAACAAAATACTAATTAACGGCCAAAAATCGAACAGGTATTTATTCATGACGTTTAGGTTTAGATTTCATCCACTAAATTACCAAATAAAATTTACAAAAGTGCTGACATAAACATGCCAGCACCTGTTTCAAGCCCTGAAACAGCAAGTTTTTAACTAGTTAATTAACAGCACTTTGCGAATTATCCGTGTTTCAGCCGTGAAACACGCTCACAAAATAAATAACTGATTATCAATGCATTTCATGTTCGGGCTTGTACCGGTTTAACGCGGGTGTTTAGGTGTGTTTAGGTGGCGTTTCGGTGCTATATAGCTGGTTTAAGGCTTTTTATGTTACGTAGGTGAACCTAAACCAGGCATTTACAAAAAAACATGAAACAAGGCATCTTTTTTGTGTTTAGGTAAATATAGCGTTACTATTTATGAAATATTTAAAGCCAAGCGAAAAGATGGATGTGGTACTGGGTTATTTTAAAAATCACCCGGACGAGGAACTAACCAACGGCGATGTTACGGGCTATGTAAAGGTTTCGAACCCCGGTGCTTTTGCCCCACGAGATCTTAAAAGCATACTCAAGATCCTGGTTAACGACCGCCACCTGCAGGTAATTACCCCGGGGCTATACAAAATCACCTTAGAGGGCATTGTTTTTATGGAAGATGGCGGCTATACTGTACAACGCCGCGAAAGATATGTAAAACGCCGCTACACTAAATTTACCCACCAGGCGGGTAACGAAAGTTCGAGCCTAACGCTTTGGTTAATAGGATTTTTGATAACCTTCGGTGCTTACTTCCTGTTTAGGTATGGCTACCATCACTGGAACTGGAAAATACCATTTTAAAGGTGCGAAAGCCCATTCGCTGTCAAAGGCACGAATATTGCAATACCATACCAAGATGAAACCCATTTTGATTGATGCCCTGCATGTATTTGTAATTGTGATAATGTCGTCATTCGTGCTATTCAGCTTGTTTGGGGCATCGGGTTCGTACGATCATTGGACCAACCGTTTCATCAGGCGCTTCCGCATGAAGAGAAGGCGCAACGTTTGGCCGGGCGATGGGCCAAACCAAACTCCGAATTGATCCTCCCACATACATGTACACATTAATATACATTTTTAATTTGAAATTAATTAAAAACAGTATTTAATTAATAATTATTAATCTTATTTACAACAATTTAATCTAAAATATAAAATAGTGCATAATAAATAGCATTAAGGCGTGGTTATTGATTTATCTGCCACGAATTAAATTTAATTATTATGCATCATTTACTTATTGAATCATTACACGTATTTGTAGTTGCTATGATGATATTTTTCATCACCATGTGCACCATGGCCGCCACCGGCAGCTTTGACAATTGGGGAAAAAGATACAAAACCAAGAGGCCTGTAAGAGTTCGCAGTAATTACCGCGACGCTTAAATAAAAATACAACTAATTAAAAAAGGCCGTTATCTTATCAATAACGGCCTTTTTTATGTTTATACCTGATATTAATTACCAGTAGTATTATCGGTTGATAAGCGATCTAACTTGCGTTTGTTAGGCGGCAGGGCTTTAAATTTTTTGTAGCTATCATTAATATATACAGCCATGGTTTGGCTGGTATTACTATGTACAAAGGCATAAGTCGGGCGGTATAAAGTCATAAAATCTTCCAGGTCCTGCCCTTTTAATGGCACCAGGCTACCTACGTAGGCGGCATTAAATACCTCGTCGATTTCCTGTTGTTGCTGCTCCATCGCGAAATAGCGTTTCAGGTGACGGGCATCGCGCGAATCCTTACTAAACCAGCT
>Ga0302306_10002241_pt1 | contig 10011 bp, 9 predicted proteins | sample III_Palsa_E3_1_FD_198761 | JGI IMG/M metagenome (GOLD analysis project Ga0302306, IMG submission 198761) | Peat permafrost microbial communities from Stordalen Mire near Abisko, Sweden - III_Palsa_E3_1 | ecosystem: Environmental > Terrestrial > Soil > Palsa > Peat permafrost | place: Sweden...
GGCGGCTTTCGCCACAGGCGGGCCGACGTTCACCGCGCTGGGTGTGAAGCCGGCGCGCGACATCTATGACGTCGGCGCGGGTCTGGTACTGGCCAGCGGCAAGAAATGGTCACTCAATGGCGATTACGACTACCAGTGGGGCGATGGCTACAGGGCAGGTCAGGCCATGCTCAAGTTCACCCTGTTTTTGTAGAAGCCATAGAAACGGGAACCCCAGGTATGAGCTGCCGCAATGGCGGTCGGCAGCTCATGCGCCTGAACAAACTGCTTGGGAGTGGCGGGGTTTCTTTCGGCTTGCAGCTCACGGAGCCGGCTCCTGAGCAGGAGCCCGGCCTGATCCGCTCGTGGTTGAACACGCCCCGAAGCTGACCCCGTATTGCCCTTTAAGCAACACCTCACGCCCTCCGTCTGGAGGGCGTTTTGCTTCACAATAGGCGGCGAGCCTTGAAAAGGTGCCTGGGGCGCAGGGATCAATGAGTGAATCCCTGGCGCACCACCAAGACTCAGGCAGAACTCCCTAATTTCTCAAACTCGTTGCGCCCCAACGGGTTCGGGGCACTGCAATGTCAGGTATTACAGACGCATGAAGTCTCCCAGTATGTTCCGCGGGCTGCTTTCGTTCAGCAGCATGACGATGATTTCGCGCGTGCTCGGGCTGTTGCGGGACATATCGATGAGCCACGTGTTCGGTGCCAATGCGGCCACCGACGCGTTCGTCATCGCGTTCCGCATCCCCAATTTCATGCGTCGGCTGTTCGCCGAAGGCTCGTTTTCGACGGCATTTGTGCCGGTCTTCACCGAAGTGAAGGAAACCGGCACGCATGAGGAGCTGAAGCAGCTGCTGGCGCGCGTCGCCGGTACCCTCGGCGGCGTGCTGCTGGTAGTGACCGCGTTGGGCCTGATCTTTGCGCCGCAGGTGGCCGGTACGTTTGCGCCGGGCGCGCTGGATCAGCCGCACAAGTTCGACCTCACCACCGACCTGGTGCGGCTGACTTTTCCGTTCATCCTGTTTGTTTCGCTGACCGCGCTGGCGGGCGGCGCGTTGAACAGCTTCCACCGTTTCGCGCTGCCGGCGCTGGCGCCGGTGATCCTCAATATCTGCATGGTGGTGGGCGCGTTGTGGCTGGCGCCGCGGCTGCATACGCCGATCATGGCGATGGGCTGGGCGGTGCTGCTGGCCGGTGTGCTGCAATTGTTGTTCCTGTTGCCGGCATTACGTGAGCTGGATCTGCTCAGCATGCCGCGCTGGGGCTGGAACCACCCGCAGGTGCGCCGGATCATGAAGTTGATGGTGCCGACCCTGTTCGGCTCCTCGGTGGCGCAGCTGAATCTGCTGCTGGATACGGTGGTGATTTCGCTGCTGGTCACTGGCTCACAGACCTGGCTGTGGCAGTCGACCCGCTTTCTCGAGCTGCCGCTGGGCGTATTCGGCGTGGCGCTGGGTACGGTGATCCTGCCGGCACTGTCGCGGCACCATGTGGGAACGGATCGGGCCGGATTCTCCCGGGCGCTGGACTGGGGCCTGCGTCTGACCCTGCTGATCGCGCTGCCGGCAATGTTTGCGCTGCTGCTGCTGGCCGGTCCGCTGGTGGACACCTTGTTCCAGAACGGGCACTACACGGCATTCGACGCACATATGTCGACGTTGTCGATCATCGCGCTCAGTTGCGGCTTGCCGGCATTCGCGCTGGTCAAGGTCGTGCTGCCGGCGTTCTATTCGCGCCAGGACACCCGCACGCCGGTGCGCGCGGGCGTGGCGGCGCTGGTGGCGAACATGGTGTTCAACGCCATCTTCATCGTGCTGCTGTTTGAACTGTGGGCGTCGCCCGCATTGAAACAGGGCAGCCTGCTGGACGGCATCTCCAAGGTGCCGGGCCTGCATGTGGGGTTGGCAATCGCCAGTACGCTGTCGAGCTATCTCAATTTCGTGCTGCTGTGGCGCTGGTTGAAGCGCGCTGGCGTGTACCAGCGCGAGCCCGGATGGGCCAGGCATTGGCTACGCCTGGCGCTGGCCTGCGCGGTGATGGTGGCCGTGCTGCTGTTGGGTCGCTGGCTGTGGCCGGTCTGGGTGGGCCTGCCGGTGTTCACCCGGGTCTGGCATCTGTCCGCGCTGGTGCTCGCGGGCTCGCTGGCCTATGTGGGCGGGTTGTTTGCCGCTGGCTTTCGTCTGCTCGACTTGCGGGCGGTCTGATGTTGTCCAGGCATCGCCCGAACGCATTCGGCGCGGCCGCGGCGCCCGTTATACTCACCTCATGATGAGACTTTCCAGGGATCTCGCGGGCCCTTGTCTGGCCCCCGGTGGCAGCGTGATCGCCGTTGGCGCGTTCGATGGCCTGCATCGCGGGCATCAGGCCTTGCTGCTGCAGGTGCGCGAGCGGGCGCATGCGCTCGGCTGTGTCCCGATCGTGGTCAGCTTCGAGCCGCTGCCGCGGGCATTTTTTTCCGCCACGCCGGTACCACGGTTATCCAGCGTCCGTGAAAAACTCAGGGGTTTTGCCGCCGCCGGCATGCAACGGACCTTGTTGCTGCGCTTCAATGCGGCGCTGACCGCGATGTCGGCCGAAGACTTCGTGCAGCGCGTGCTGGTGGAGCGGTTGGCGACGCGCGAAGTCTGGGTGGGCAATGATTTCCGTTTCGGCCACAAGCGCACCGGCGACGTCGCCTTGCTGGAGCAGATGGGCGCGCAGCTCGGCTTTACTTCCTGCACGATGCCGCCGGTACAGCTCGATGGCGCCCGCGTCTCGGCCAGTCGTGCGCGAATGCTGCTGGCCGCCGGCGAATTTTCCGGTGTCGAGCCGCTGCTTGGCCGGCCGTTCGTGATCGACGGCAAGGTGGAATACGGCGCGCAGCTCGGTCGCACGCTGGGTTTCCCCACCGCCAACATCCATCTGCAGCAGCGGGTCAGCCCGGTGCATGGTGTGTTTGCGGTGCGCGTGGGGCTGGGCGAAGGCGAGTGCAGCTGGCCGGGCGTCGCCAGCCTGGGCGTGCGACCGACCGTGAACGAGGTCAGCGAACCGCTGCTGGAAGTCCACTTGTTCGACTTCGAAGGCGATCTGTACGGCCAGCGCATGGCGGTCCAGTTTGTAGCCAAACTGCGTGACGAGTTGAAGTTCGACGGGCTGGAGCCGCTCAAGGCGCAGATGCATCTGGATGCCCGCATGGCGCGTGAACTGCTGGGGATGAACTCGCGCCTGGTCGAGGCGTGAGTCAGGCAGGGCCTGCATTGACTTCAGGGTGGTCGCTGCTTAGGATATACATCTATAAATGTATATCCTCGCGAGGGTGAGTCATGCAAGTTTGCAAATGGGGCAATAGCCTTGCGATCAGACTGCCGGCTGCCGTGGTTGAAGCGCTCGAGTTGCGTGACGGCGACGACATCGAGGTGCAGATTGCTGACGCCCGCGTGTTCGCGGTGAAGAAGAATCCCGGACGGCAGGAGTTGCTGCAGCGGTTGCGCAAGTTCCGTGGGCGCCTTCCCGCCGATTTTGTCTTCGAGCGCGATGCGGCCCATGAGCGAAGCTAAGCCGTTCATCGACAGCAACATCGTGCTTTATCTGTTGTCTGCCGATGCGACCAAAGCTGATCGCGCCGAGGCGGTGATGGCGGCTGGTGGCGTCGTCAGCGTTCAAGTATTGAATGAAGTGATGAGCGTGATGCGGCGCAAATTGGGCATGACATGGGCCGAGACCGATGAGGTGCTGGCCGGATTGCGTGCAGCGTGCACCGTTGAGCCGCTCACCACACAGACGCACGACACCGGTCGACATCTGGCGCAGCGTTATGGGTTGTCGGTGTATGACGCCATGATCGTGTCGGCGGCCATGCTGGCTGGTTGCGATCGGTTTTATTCCGAAGACATGCAGCATGGGCTGTTGCTGGAAGGGCAGCTGCAGATATGTAACCCATTTATTGCGCCGTCCTGATCAGCTACTTTGTCTGACTACCCGTTGGCCCCAGCGCTTTCACTCCGCACCGGATGAAGGCATGCAAGCCTGATGTGGTACCGCCTACCGGCGATGCCATCCACGTATAACTCGATGACACCTACGCAATGACCCACGACTACAAGAGCACGATCAACCTGCCGCAGACGGAATTTCCGATGCGCGGCGACCTGCCCAAGCGTGAGCCGAACTGGCTGGCCGAGTGGGAGCGGGTCGATCGCTATGCGCAGATCCAGCTGCTGACGGCGGGGCGGGACAAGGTGTTCGTGCTGCACGACGGTCCGCCGTATGCGAACGGCTCAATTCATATCGGTCACGCGGTCAACAAGATCCTCAAGGACATCACGGTCAAATCGAAGCTGCTGTCCGGACATCGCGCGCCGTACGTGCCGGGCTGGGATTGCCACGGCCTGCCGATCGAGATCGCGGTGGAGAAGAAATTCGGCAAGCCGGGCGACAAGCTCGATGCCGCCGAGTTCCGGCAGAAATGCCGCGAGTACGCGGCCGAGCAGGTCGATGCCCAGCGCAACGACTTCAAGCGGCTGGGCGTGCTGGGTGACTGGCAGCGGCCGTACCGCACGATGGATTTCAGCTACGAGGCCGACATGCTGCGCGCGCTGGCGCGCATCGTCGAGAATGGTCACGTGGTGCGCGGCGCGAAGCCGGTGTTCTGGTGCTTCGATTGCGGCTCGGCGTTGGCCGAGGCGGAGATCGAATACGCCGACAAGGTTTCGCCTGCGGTCGATGTCGCCTATGACGCCATCGATGCCGGTGCGTTGGCTGCAAAGTTCGGCGTGGATGCGGGCGATGCGATCGTCGCGGTGCCGATCTGGACAACCACTCCGTGGACGCTGCCGGAGAGCCAGGCAGTGTCGCTTGGTGCAGACCTCGAATACGCGTTGATCGAAGGGCCAACACGCGATGGCCGGCGTGTCTTGCTGGTCATTGCCAGCGCCTTGGCCGACAAGGCCGCGCAGCGCTATGGCCTTGAGCGTGCAACGGTGCTCGGTCACGCGCTTGGACATACGCTGGATGGCACGAAATTGCAGCATCCGTTCTATCCGCGTGTAGTGCCGGTCCTGCTTGGCGAGCACGTCTCGGCCGAGGACGGTACCGGTGCGGTACACACCTCGCCTGACCATGGTGTCGAGGATTTTGTGGTCGCGCGCCAGCACGGCATCGACATCCTCAACTACATCGAGTCGCGCGGCACCTTCCGCGTCGACACGCCGGTAGCGAATGGTGTCGAACTGGCCGGCATGCACGTATGGAAAGCGAACGACGCCATCGTCGAACTGCTGCGCGGTCGCGGCGTGCTGCTCGCGTTCGCGAAGATCGAGCACAGTTACCCCCATTGCTGGCGCCACAAGACACCGGTGATCTATCGCACCACGCCGCAGTGGTTTATCAGCATGGAGCAGGCCAGTCTGCGCTCGACCGCACTCACTTCGATCAAGAGTGTGCGCTGGGTGCCGGGCTGGGGCGAGGAACGCATTGCCGGCATGGTCGCCGGACGACCAGATTGGTGCATCTCGCGCCAGCGCACCTGGGGCGTGCCGATCGCGTTGTTTGTGCACAAGGCCACGCAGGAGCCGCACCCGGATTCGGTGATGCTGCTGGAGCAGGTCGCCAAGAAAGTGGAGCAGGGTGGTGTCGATGCGTGGTTCGCGCTGGATGCGGCCGAGCTGCTTGGCGATCAGGCGAAGGACTATGAAAAAGTCACCGATGTGCTGGACGTCTGGTTCGATTCGGGCGTGACGCATTACGCGGTCATCGGTCGCCGGCCGGAGCTGCGGCAGGGCACCGCCGGGCATTACAAGGTGATGTATCTGGAAGGTTCGGATCAGCATCGCGGCTGGTTCCAGTCATCCTTGCTGACCTCGTCGGCGATCCACGGCCGGGCACCTTACAACGACGTACTCACCCATGGCTTCGCCGTCGACGCGAACGGCCGCAAGATGTCCAAGTCGCTCGGTAACGTGGTCGCGCCGCAGAAAGTGATGGATACCCTGGGCGCCGACATCTTGCGTCTGTGGGTGGCCTCGGCCGACTACCGCAACGAGATGACCGTCTCCGACGAGATCCTCAAGCGCGTTTCCGACACGTATCGGCGCATCCGCAATACGGCGTCGACCCCGCCAAACATCTGCTGCCGGTGGCGGAGAGTCTGTTGCTGGATCAGTGGGTCATCCAACAGGCGTATGACGTGCAGCAGGCGGTGCTGGCCGCGTACGAGCGATACGATTTTCCGGAGATCGTGGCGCGCGTACAGAACTTCTGCACCAACGAGCTGGGTGCGTTGTATCTGGATATCACCAAGGATCGGCTGTACACGATGCCGACCGACAGTCATGGCCGGCGCAGCGCGCAAAGCGCGATGTATCGCATTGCCGAAGCGCTGGTGCGCTGGCTGGCGCCGGTGCTCAGCTTCACTGCTGAGGAAATCTGGCAGCAGTTGCCGGGTGAACGCGGCGACAGCGTGCTGTTCGAAACCTGGTACGACGGCTTGAGTCCCGCGCAGGCATCGCCGGAGCAGCGCCGTTATTGGGCTGAGCTGCTGGCCATTCGCGATACCGCCTCACGCGTACTTGAAGGTATGCGCAAGACCGAGCAGATCGGTGCGGCGCTGGAAGCGAAGCTGGTGATCCATGCCGACGATGCGACGCAGGCGCGTTTCGCCGAGGCGGCCAGTGAACTGCGCTTCTTCTTCATCGTCTCGGATCTACACTTTGCGCCACTGACCGAGCGCCCGGACGACGCCGTGAAAGTGGAACTGGACGGCGCCGAAATATGGGTATCCGCCAGCGTCAGCACGGCCATCAAATGCGTGCGTTGCTGGCATCGTCGCGCCGACGTCGGCAGCCATGCGGAACATCCCGAGCTGTGCGACCGCTGCATCAGCAATATCGAAGGCCCCGGCGAAGATCGCCGCTGGTTCTGAGCGAGTGCTCCCTCCCCTGCAAGCAGGGGAGGGTTGGGGTGGGGTCGCTCTTGATCTCAAAGTGCAAAGCCCCTCCAAACCTCCCGCCACGACTGAAGGTCGGGGCAAGCAGGCGAAGGAACAAATCAGATGCCTTCGATCCTCAAACCATAGACAGCCTCATCACCAAGCCTCAACGTAAGCCCCTCACCGAGTCCTCGCGCCAATGACCCCCAAACCCAACGCACTCATCTGGCTGTGGCTATCTGCTGTCGTCATCGTGCTCGACCAGCTAAGCAAGATGTGGGTGCTAAGCGCGCTACCTGTCGGTTTGCCGCATCCGGTGATACCTGGCTTTCTGAACTGGACGCTGACGTTCAACAGAGGCGCCGCATTCAGTTTTCTGACCGATGCCGCCGGCTGGCAACGCTGGCTTTTCGTGGCGCTGGCGCTGGTGATCAGCGCCATGCTGGTGGTATGGCTCGCCCGCACGCCGCGGCGTGACTGGCGCACCGGCATACCGCTGGCGATGATCGTTGGCGGCGCCATCGGCAATCTGATCGACCGGCTGCATGCGGCCCAGGTCACCGATTTCATCCAGGTGTATTTCCAGCAATGGAGCTACCCGGTATTCAATCTTGCCGACTGCGGCATTCAAACGCGAAGCTGGTTGAGTCGCCGCTGACCGAGTCACTGGCCCTGCCTTCGCTGGAGTGACAGTTCTTATCCGAGATTCCGTCGAGGTTCGTTGTGGATATCCTGCTCGCCAACCCCCGTGGCTTTTGCGCCGGCGTCGATCGCGCCATTGCGATCGTCGAGCGTGCGCTGGAATCGTGGGGCGCACCGATCTACGTGCGGCACGAGGTCGTGCACAACCGCTACGTGGTCGACAAGCTGCGTGCCGATGGTGCAGTGTTCGTCGAGGAGCTGCATGAGGTACCCGACGGTGCCACCGTTATCTTCAGCGCCCATGGTGTGTCGCAGGCGGTGCGCGAGGAGGCCGAGCAGCGCCACCTGAAAGTATTCGACGCCACCTGCCCACTGGTCACCAAAGTGCACATGGAGGTCGCCCGGCTCGGCCGTATCGGCCGCAGCGTCGTGTTGATCGGACACGCTGGCCATCCGGAAGTCGAAGGCACCATGGGGCAGTGGAATCCAGCCAACGCCGGTGAAATCCTGCTGGTTGAATCCATCGACTGCGTCACCACACTGGCGCCGAAGTTTCCGCACCAACTCTCCTACGTCACACAGACCACGCTGTCGGTGGACGACACCAAGGCGATCATCGAAGCATTGCGTGTGAAGTTCCCCGACATCGAGGGCCCGCGCAAGGACGACATCTGTTACGCCACGCAGAACCGCCAGGATGCTGTGCGCCGGCTTGCCGACGCGGTCGACCTGATGTTGGTGGTCGGTTCCGTCAACAGCTCCAATTCCAACCGCTTGCGCGAGCTGGCCGAGAAGCAGGGCGTGCGCTCATTCCTGATCGACGGCGCCGAACACATCGAGCGCAGCTGGCTGGATGGCGTGACGCACATCGGTCTCACCGCTGGCGCCTCGGCCCCCGAGAAGCTCGTACGCGACGTCATCGCCCGCCTGCAATCATGGGGTGCCGGCGAGGTGCGCGAGCTGGACGGCGAACCGGAGAACGTGACCTTCGCCTTGCCCAAGGAGCTGCGCATGGCCGGTGGCAACACCTCGGCGAACATCTGACCGGCAACTCCCTTGAGCACGAATGCATACTCGTTGCGGCCGCCTTTTGCGGATTCGCGCAGAATGCAGACCCTCTCGCAGGGATGGACACAACAACGTCGCTTGCACCATCGCCTGCCGCACCGTAAAATCTACGGCTGTTTGCCGGAATAGCTCAGTTGGTAGAGCGGCGCATTCGTAATGCGTAGGTCGTAGGTTCGATTCCTATTTCCGGCACCAGTTGCCCATTTCATGTGGTCCCATCCAGACCCAAGAATGCACCGAAACCCGCATAAAAGCGGGTTTTTTTGTGCCTTACCGTCCCATGGCCACCCATTGCAGCCCGTCCAACGTGGGGGTATCTTCGGGGGTATAAAGCCCCGTTGGGGGTATCTATCGCGGGGGTACGTGGCATGGCGAGTGATACCGGCAAGCTAACCGCACTAGCGATCAAGGCCGCAGGACCGGGCAAACACTTCGATGGTGGCGGCCTTTTTCTGCATGTCACGGCGGCCGGGCGCTATTGGCGCATGAAATATCGACACGCGGGCAAGGAGAAATTGCTTGCGTTCGGTGTCTATCCGGAAGTCAGCTTGAGCGAAGCACGCAAGCGTCGCGACGCGGCCCGCACCCTGCTCCGCGGCGGTGACGATCCCGGCGCCATAAAGCGCGAGCGCAAGGTGGCCGACAAACAATCGGCCGCCAACACCTTCGGCGCTGTAGCCGCAGAGTGGCTGAAACAGCAGAAGCCGCGCATGGCGGCGGCCACGCTCGAGAAAGCGCGCTGGACGCTGGACGATCTAGTTAACCCATGGATTGGTTCACGCCCGGTGGCCGAGATCGACGCGCCGGAGATGTTGAAGCTGTTGCGCCGGATCGAGGAGCGCGGCGCACACGAAACAGCTCATCGCACGAAGCAGCGTTGCGGCCAGATCTTCCGCTATGCCATCGCCACCGGACGGGCCAAGCATGACCCAACGGCGGATCTACGGGGTGCACTGGCGCCCGTGATATCCAAGTCCCGCGCCGCCATCACGGATCCGGTCAAGATCGGTGAACTGCTACGCGCGATCGACGGCTACACCGGTGGGCTGGTGGTGCGTTCCGCCCTGAAGCTGGCGCCACTTTTATTCATGCGCCCGGGCGAGCTGCGCAAGGCGGAATGGTCGGAGTTCGACCTAGACGGCTCGCAATGGCGCGTCCCTGCCCACAAGATGAAGATGCGCGGAGAGCACCTTGTGCACCTGCCCGTCCAAGCCGTGGCAATTCTGCGCGAACTGTACCCGCTGACTGGACACGGACAATACGTCTTCCCCGGCGAGCGCAGTACTAGTGGCCTGTAACGATTGAATCGGGAGTAATTCGACGTGTGGGGTCGAAGTACTTCCACTTCACTGGCTTGGGTTGCTCGTTGTATTTGCGGATGTAGCGCATGAGCTTTCGCTTGAGATCGGG
>Ga0302306_10002247_pt1 | contig 9994 bp, 11 predicted proteins | sample III_Palsa_E3_1_FD_198761 | JGI IMG/M metagenome (GOLD analysis project Ga0302306, IMG submission 198761) | Peat permafrost microbial communities from Stordalen Mire near Abisko, Sweden - III_Palsa_E3_1 | ecosystem: Environmental > Terrestrial > Soil > Palsa > Peat permafrost | place: Sweden...
TATAAAAAATATTGGATATCTTTAAACGAAACTAAAGTGTCTTTAAACGAAACTAAAGTGTCTTTAAAGACATGAACGATAAAATTTGTTATAATTTAATAAGAGGTCTTTCTAATTTTAATGACATTGATTTAGGAAGAGACGCAAGAAGAATATATAGCAATTTTACCAATGATGAAGTAGATATCGTTAATATAAATAAACAGATTTCGTCTATAATAGATAAAATTGATAAGGTCTATATAGATTTTTTAAAGACCCATAACTCGACTCTATTTGAAACTTTACGATTTAATAAAATAATAACTGAAACATCAATTAATTCTGATATGAAAAAGAAGATTTATATTTGTATTTTAAGTTCTTTATTTGATGAAATATTATATATAATTTATTGTAAAAAACAAAATAAAAAAATGATACATGAAATTAATTTATTAAAATTTTTTAATAAACTTGGTGCTCGTATTCAATTTAGAACATTAAAAAAATTTTTATTACAAAGTCAAAGTTTTGATAAACACTGGGCCCTCTCCAGAAGCGAGAGGACATTGGAATATTATTTTTATTTTTATTTTTGTGAATTATTAGTTGATTGTTATGTGAAAAATGGCGGTAATATTAACGATATATTCGATGACGGTAAATCAATATTTCAATATTCTCACCCAATTTTAGTAAATATTTTTATGACTAAATATAATAAAACTATAAATAAAGATCTATTGAAACAATTAAAAAAATATAAACCAGTTTCTTATTTAAATTACAAAGATTATCAAGACGTCTATTCAAGATCACTTAGAAAACTACCAAGAGATCTTCGTAATAAAATTAGAGAATATTAATAGAGGTCTAACGAATAGAGGTCTAACAAATTTTTAAAAACCCTAAAAAACTTTAGATTAATTATCTAAATTTTCCATGGCCGATATAAATAATCCAAAGTTTAAAAATGTTAGAGATTTCCTATCCTATATGAATCAAAATACTCAAAATCCACTTAGTCAATTTGTAAGAATTGAAAACGGTCCTCCAATTCGAATAATTTTTGCTATTGGTTCCGATGTCATACAACGAAATTTACAATGGTTTGATGATTGGGCTAGAAATAGAAGAGATCTTTAATTATAAATATTTAATTAAATTGTGTCGAATATTCATTGGTAATTTAGATATTAAATGAGATACTATTTTTGAATCGTTAATTTTTTTTAGTTTATTATAAAGTTCTTTTCTAGGTTCTTTTCATTAGGATTTTCACCCCATAAAGTTTTAATTACATTGTAATTTATGTATTTTTTATGAAAGTCAAAATATATATTAGATTGACAGGCTAAATGCCCTATTTGTAAAGTATTTGACATTTCTATGAATAATTTCGAATGTGGGCATATTATTGCACATTCTAAGGGTGGTCCTACTACTTTGGATAATTTAAGAGCAATATGTGGTTCTTGTAATAGGAATATGTCCTCTGAGAATATGGACAACTTTGCTATGAGACATCATTAGCATGATTAATGACATCATTAGCATGATTAATGACATCATTAGCATGATTAATGACATCATTAGCATGATTAATGACATCATTGATAATAACATTAAAATATTGATATATAATAAATGCTTCTAATTATTTTACTATGTCTTCTTATTATTCTATTATTTTTGATGATTTTAGGAACTAGGGATAAATTTGCTAATAACGAAGGACCTAAGATATGTATTCTACTAACTATGTATATTGGTCCAGAAGAATTAGGTAGGAGATCTATGTATGAGACATCTGTTTTAAATTGGTTATCGAAAACTTCCTTTGAAATATTTGTAGTTGAGTCGAGTGGTCAGTATATTAGACAAAATCATCCAAGATTACACCAATATTCATTCCAACAAGAATCTAAGTTTGTAGATTATGACCCATGTTTCCAAGAGCGTAATTCAATTTTAAAAGCGTTCGACTATTTTAATGGGTTTAGTAAATTTGATATAATATTTAAAATCACTGGAAAATATTTTTTAGAAACATTAGAACTTGTTAATATACCAAAAGACACTCAACTAATACTACAAAACTTAACTCAAAATCAAGGACAAAACGTGGAAATAGTAGGGTTTTCTAAAGATACCTTAGTGGAGATAGTATCATCAATAGGTCAAGGTCAAACTGATAAAAATTTTGAAAATACAATCATAAATGCAATTAAGAGTTCTAAATATAAAATATATAGATTAGGACCTCTTAAAGTTAATCCTATAGTAGCAGCTGGTGATGGGAGATTATTAGAATATCTGTAATATTAATATGTTAACTATAATAAAGTAATGTCATTAATCATGATGTCATTAATTCCAAAAATTATATTTACATTTTGGCACGATCCAGAGATTCCAGATATTGTTAGTAAGTGTATAGCAACGTGGTCAAAATTTAACCCAAGTTATAAAATTATTGTAATGTCGGAGGTTAATTATAGGGATTATTGTCCTATAGACGTCCTAGGACTTAAACATATGACTAACGAGTATAGGACGAATAAAACAAGAATGTCAGATATAATTAGGACTATTATACTTAAAACATATGGGGGTATTTGGATGGACGCTTCAATAATTTGCACAGGATCTTTGGATTCCTTAATTGAACTTGGGTCTTCTAAAGGGTTTCTAGCATACACTATGGAATCTAGGGATGAATTTCCAATCATTGAAAATTGGTTTATTGCCTGCTCAAAGGATAACGAATTTATGAAGATGTGGTATGATGAATTCATAATTAGAGCTGCTTCTTTTGAATCGTTGGCTAAGTATGTGGAGATCTCTAATAAACATATTAAAGTGAGAGGCGGATGGACTGGACAATATTTTACTATGCATACAGCTGCCCAAGTATTAATACAAATTAATAAATATCCTCTAGATAGATTAGTGTTATTGAGTGCATGTGAAGGGCCTTTTAAGATATTTTGTGATAATAATTGGAAGAGTGAGGAAGCTTTAACTAAATTAAGTGTTATGACTGATGTTGAGAGACCTAAGCCGATTATTAAACTAGTTGGAACGACTAGAGATTTATTGAGAGATAATAAAGAGTTATCTGACGTTATATTTAATAACCTTGATCTAAATAAAAATATTAAAGAAAATTTTAAAAATAATGGGTCATTTTACTATTATATCCTAATTCTTATGTTATTGTTGCTACTAATCTATAAATTTTGTTAATAAGATAAAATTTAATATTTAATATTATAAAATAAGAATATATTTCAAAATAATAATGTAGCTAGTTTTGCATCAGATTTAACTACTTTTCATAATTACACAAATATTACTTTTAAAATTATTGATAATAATTTAATTTTTTATACTAAAAATAAAGAATTATTTAGACTCGATACTAAATTATTACAAATCAGAGATACTTTAGAGTATCCAAATAGTATTAGTATTAAAACTGCATATTTTGATGAAATTGTAGGCTATATTTTAAGGGTATCTTCGTCTGAAAATAAAACATATCAAATAACTCACGTAAAACCCAAATTTGTAGAAATGATTAAACATCTAAATCCAAATATAGATCCATTAAAATTTGTAATTGAGGATATCAAGGAACCTTTAGAGTATTCAAAATATCACCTAAATATACTAGACTACCAAATTGTTTCATGAATAAATTAAGTCTTACCAATTTTGATTAAATTTATAAATATTTAACGTTTTTAATTATTTTTAGATAACTTTTAGATAACTTTTTAACGAATAAAAAATTAAAAACCCTAAATAATTATTAGTAATTCGGTAAGATGGATACTTTAACTTTACCTCTTCCAAAACATATCATAAGTCCAATATCTGCCAAAGAATTATTAAGTTATAATATTAAAATTCCAAGTTGCCAACGTTCGCAAGATGAAGAACGTATTCAAGAAATTGTTCGTTATCAAGAAAATTATTACAATAATCATAAGTGTTATAATTTTATTGGGACTTTAACAATTTGTTATGATAATTTAAAAAATTTTTATTTAATTGACGGCGCTCATCGTTATTTTAGTATTAAAGATCTCCTAGTAAAATACCCAACTTATAATTTCCTTTTATATATTACTTTTATTCCCGTTTTTTCAGAAGATGAACTTAATGAATATTTTATAATAATTAACAAATCATTACCAGTTGCCGAATATATCCTCGAAAATATTCAAAATAATAAACAATCTAATTCGAAAATTATTGAAGAAACGTTTAAAGAATTTAAGCGAATTTTTCCTAGTTTTTTTAAAGACTCTACGGGACCTCATATTCCGCATATGAATAAAAACGATTTTCAAAACCAATTACATAAGAAAGATATCATAAAATTATTAAATATAAAAAGCAACAAACATCTAATATACTTAATTAACGAATATAATAATAAACTATCAAAACAAGAATTGAATTTTTTTAATAAAAACTATAACGGATCAGCAAATTTAGCAAAAGCATATGAAAAATGCAAGAAATCGGGGTTTTTTATTGGGCTATTACCTAACTTTTTATGGATTGATTTTTTATTAAGGGATTACGAAGTTTCTTTAGATTTATTTGAAGAACCTTCTGAGGAAATTTCTAATAAAGATAGACCAAAAATTTCGAAAACATTAAGCGTCCAAGTTTGGTCTAAATACTATACATTAGATACAGGTTCTGCTAAATGCCCTATTTGCGAAATACATCAAATTTATCAATCGAATTTTGAATGTGGTCATATAATTTCTCATGCTAACGGAGGTCCCACTAATTTAGAAAATCTAAAACCAATTTGCCAACAATGTAATAAAAGTATGTCTAGTAAAAATATGGATGATTTTAAAGGTTCTTTAAGACTTAATTAAAAACCCTAATCTCTAACCATTACCATAAATCCCGATTAATCATTAATTGACCACCATCATATAACTGAGAAGAAGGTTTGCAAACAACGGAACCATTAATCGCTCCATTTTCGATACTTCTATCATATAAATTTAACGGTTTAAATTTATTTTCATCATAAACGGTAGGAAAATTTGGTAATCCACCTAACGTAATTGTATTTTTAGGGTTTAGACCATTCTTTGAAAATGTTTCTGAATATGCATGACCAGAATATAGAGGATTGTTATTAGATGTTCTAGAAGATCCAGTAAAGAGTAGTGGATTATCATTCATATTTTCTGATAGATTCTCGATAACTCTTATATTAGAATTTTCATGATCATCACTAGAACCGGTTCCATTGTCATTTAACGCAACATTACCATCCTTTGGATATACATTGACACCTTGATGTGGTTCAGAACTATTCATTTTAACTTGTCCATTAACGGATATATCAGCGAATGCTTCTTCATCTTGTTCTCTAATATTAATTAATTCACTGTAATTATCGGGTTTATTTTCAGCAAATAAGTTGGGTATGCTTACATTAGGGTCTGCTGTGTAAGTTGATAGCGGATTTTTAATTAATTGCTCAACTTGATAACTAGCCACTTGTCTATCATCAAGACCAAATAATTTATTAACTGGTGCATGAGGAACTGCTAAAAACTGATAATTTTGCATATATTGAACCGATGGCAAACTATCAGCGAGAGTGCTAGGACCTCGATAATTTTGATCACATTTATTACCAAAGTTAATTTTACCTTGAATTTGTTCTGGATCCTGTCTAATATTACTTCTACCAGCCCCGGGGACGTAATTAGTAATTAAAGTTGCTCCTTTAATGGTATAAGTATCAGCCCCACCATTTCTAGGACCTCCTTTTAATTTCTTTTTTTTTGGTGTTGGTGTTGGTTGAGGTTTAGGTTTAGTTGTTGGTTGAGTTTCAATATTACTAAAATTTTCAACATCATTAATATCTTCAGTTTCTTCGGAACCAGTAAATTGTGTTCTATTCATTGGTGCATCACTACCAACATTTTTCTCAATACCAAAATAAGAAAAGTTAGAGGCTTGTTTAATTGTGCTTCTAGCAATATCATCGGCAGTCCAAAATTTAGTACCATCTGAACCTCTAGAAGGTCCTACACCGGTGTTAGCACGCACAGTAGTTTCTTTTTTAGTTGTATTTGGATTATCATTATATCTCCACCAATTTGTTCCAGCACTTTGAATAGATGGTCCAGAACCGGTATTATTTCGATTAGTAGTGTCTCGGGTAGTAGTTCTAAAAACATCATCATAACGATAAAAATTTGATCCAGCAGATGGTAAATTAGGGGCTGAACCAACGTTTGCTCTAATAAGAGTATCTTTATTAGTAGTTCTTTGTTCATCTAAAAAATTTACCTTTTCATATACTTTTTGACCATTAAGACCAGTTTGTAAAATAGTTGAAGGATTAATAGAGCCTCTATCAGTTTGATTGACATAATAATTAGTTAATATTGGACCACTACCGGCTGTTGGTAAAGAGGGATTACCAAGTGGTATTGAATTACAATCTGAAACGGATCTAATATTGTTATCTTGAGACATAAAAATTGGATCTCTTGTGCTAGTTAATGATCCTCTAGTAGTTGCAGGTGATATACCAATTGGCATTTCGTAAGTAATACATGGACCACCTGAACTATCAACGAGTGCTAGCCCTCTATTAACAGATGTCTGCATAGCCAAACCATTGTTAAGAGATCTTAATGAAGATACACCATTTGCGTTATTTGCTGTTCCATTAACATTTAATAAATTACCATAACCATATGAAGTTTGATCACGAGCCGCATTTTTAGGTTTTTTAGTAACTTCATAATCAGGTCTAGACATTTCATAATCAGCCACTATACCAATTTTATTTGACATTGTTGGATATCGGGCTTGTGAGAAGAATTTTGGCGGTAAATTTTTAACAACACCTACTGGACCTTTATTTAAGGAACCACCTGGTCCGGGCGAAGATGTTGGAAGACCAGTTGAAAAGTATTTACCTTCATTAATACGATTTTCTAATTGATTTGCTTTATAATCTGAAACATTGTTTGGTAAAATTCTAGTAAAATCATGATACCCTCCAACAGCCGCTATTTTTGGGTCTAAATTCAAACCAGGCCCTACTTGTTCTGCTTGAATTGGTTTTAAATCATTACGAGATTTGCTAAGTGATTGTGTAAATTGCGACATTTCTTCTCTAAGCACTGGTGTTTTGAAGACCCAATTTTGTTGTTGTTCAGCGGGAGAAAACATTGGACCCGCTTCTTTTTTACTTAAATAATTATCATCAAGACCAGTAAATGAAGATAATTTGGTTTGATAAGGGGTACTTTGATCAAATCCAGAATCTACAGAAACGCCATCAATTGTATTACCTTGAGCAACACCAGTGCCAGCCATTGACTGAGTTTGCTTTCCGCCATAAAAAGGAACCATATTATTATGAGTAAAATCGACTATAGGACGATCTTGAAGGTTTGTTAAGTAGGTGCTGGTATTGCTATTGGAGTTATTATTGGAATTTGGATTGGAATTTTCAAAAGATTCCCTAATATTTTGACCATTATTTTGTTGATTATTATTTCTAAATGATTCTACAGACCTTCGTTGATTTTGAGCGGAAATATTAGCAATTTGTTGTTGATTATGTAATTGTTGGTTCATCATACTAATTTGATGATGAGAGGGTTTATTAATTTGTTGGTTAGAAATTTGTTGAGGTCCATTAGAAATTTGTTGATTATTTTGATTACCATTAATTTGATACATATTATAGGGATTTATCGAAGATATGGGAGGTGCGGTAAATTGTTGTTGAAAACCGCTAGTTGAACCTTGATAAACGTTAGGTATTGGTTTATTATTGTTATATAATTGATTCATATAATTAACGTAATTTTTATCTCGAGAAATACTTGGCATATTATAAACTGGATAAGAAGCGGGACAACTAACCTTATTACCTAAACCGTAATTATTAAATGGTTGGAATTGTTGCGCAACTTGTTCAACCGGAATACTATTTTCCTGTTGAAAATTGCGTTCTTTTTCTTTTTGCGCAAATAAATAAGACTTAACAATATCCATTTTAATAATATAAATATAAAAAAAATTAATAAAAGACTTTAAAAGTTTTCTAAAAGTTTTCTAAATATTTCTTCCATCGTATTCCAAATTTTTTCCAGAAATCTTATCAAAAATTTGTTTTAATTCTGCTTTTTTATTAAAAGTTTGCATACCAATAACATATAACACTTGAAAATAAGACCAAATAGATTCTTTAGTAGCATCATTTAAAGCAGCCCAATGATTAATAAGCCCCATCTTTTCCGATAATGATTCAGCATTTTTCACAAAAGCATCTCTTTGAAAAAAAGCAACATCTTTCGACATAATTTGAAGACCATATGGCTCAAGGTAATACATGAAATCATTTATCGGGTTTTCCTTACCAATAAATCGTCGCATATCAAAATACATTTTCATTTCAGATATCTTAGATTCATTAGGGAATGTATTAGACATCTTTATTAGAAATTCTTCGGCTTGTTGGTTAAATTTATCGTAATTAGATGTCATAAAGATAGATAAAGGATAAGTTATAATAGATATTTAGATAATTATTAACTAATTATTAACGAAACTATTAACGTAATTATTTATTTGTTTCTTAAAAGATCTAACAAAAAAACGACAACCCTTAGCCAGTCGTAGGAGATCTGTCATACCTAACGAAATGTCTTCTACTAACCAATGTCTTGCAATTCAAAAAAATGGAACTAAATGCATCTGTTCTGCTAAATATGGTTCTTATTGTGGTCGTCATAAAAATCAAAATGATCTAATGCCTCGACATATAGTTTCTTTAGAAGATGAAGATGAAGATCTATCAAATCTTTTACAAGATACTTTAAAAATTTCCAAAGATCAAGATATCATTAATGAAACAAATATCAAACAGGTTCTAAAAGAAATTCATCCAGATCATCAAATTGATAAAGAGGCAATTTTTTACTTAAATAATGCGTTAATTGCGTTGGCTAGATATTTAGGTCCTCTATTAACGAGTACAAGCCCTCTATTAACAAGTGCAAGCCCTCTATTAACATTTAATGAAATTATTTTAAGAGAGTTTCCACAAGAACTTGCTAAACATACAATAGATATGTTATTAAATCACAAAACAATTTTTGAAATTTCAAACGTAAGAACTTTGTTAAAAGATTTTAACTTAAGCGATCAAAAATTAGGAGAAATTGCATTAACCTTGGAATATATTTCTGCTGAAATTTTAGAATTAGCAGGAATGACTGCAAGAAGACACAGGAAAATAAATATTACACATATAATAAAAGTTATTGAAAAAGATGCTGAATTAAAGTCTTTATTTGCTAAAATTTCTTAGATTTCGTTCGAAAGTTCTACACCATTACAAAATATTTTATCTTCGGTTTTGGAGATAATTACTAAATCTTCTTCATCTGATGTTAAAGGTTCTTCGATATTAGTAATAATAGGGAGAATAACAGATTCTTTAATAAAATTTTCCATAATTTTATTTACTTCGGTTGGAATTTCTTCGGGTTTTTCTTTATATTTTTCCGTAAAAGTATTTAGAATATCCTTGAGAATTTGCGATTGAGTTTGTTTGTAATTTTCAAAATCGTTATTAACAATTTGATCCAGACCAAGACCAATAACACCATGACCCATTTCTAGATCAATATCATCATCCTTTTTATAATCTTGATCGAAATAGAACCAATTTTTGATTTTTTGTAAAAACCAAGCAATATAAAATCTGATTTTATCTAACAATGTTGTCATTTCTTAATTATAAATATTTTTTATAAAGAATTCTTGCGTTATTAAAAATTTGTTAAAAGTTTCTAATAAGTATTTTGTCATTAATCATGAAAGTATCATGAAAGTTCTTTGACGGATATCTAGCAGTTTAGCGAATTTATTTATTGCCTTAAATTCTATAGTTATAACTCTTTAACTATTTCTCGCATATATTTTTAAT
>Ga0302306_10002253_pt1 | contig 9984 bp, 12 predicted proteins | sample III_Palsa_E3_1_FD_198761 | JGI IMG/M metagenome (GOLD analysis project Ga0302306, IMG submission 198761) | Peat permafrost microbial communities from Stordalen Mire near Abisko, Sweden - III_Palsa_E3_1 | ecosystem: Environmental > Terrestrial > Soil > Palsa > Peat permafrost | place: Sweden...
ACTGGTGCACCATTAGCACCATGTTATCTTCGGTAATAGCTACAGCATTTACCCAGTTCGGGTATTCGAGCACGTAATATTCATCAACTGTGCGGCCATCGGGCATCGCGCATTTATCAACCCGCATGGTTGCCCAGGGGCCCTTATGTATGTATTCAGATGAAATTATTTTCCAGGTAAGATCCATGTTATTGAGTGAATTATTGAATTTATAAACTCAAAATTTCCTTTTCAGTTAAAGGCGCAATATAATCACTCAATCACTCATTCAATAATTAAAATTACCAGCTCCCGCTGCTGCCGCCGCCGCCGAAATCGCCGCCGCCAAAGCCGCCGAAACCACCACCGCCGCCACCGGAATCGCCGCCGCCAGAGAATCCTCCCCAACCGCCGCCGCCCCTGCCGCTGCTGCCCAGCATATCGCCTGCCAAAAACCACCAGAACGGGCTTGCGCCGCCCCTGCCGCCAATAATATGGCCGCCACCGCCGCCACGGTTACGGAATATAGCCACCAGTATCACAATTACGATGATTATTACAATAATGATCCCACCGGCACCGCTGCCATCGTTATTGCTGTTGTTGGCCGGCCGGGCATCGGCCTTATACTCGCCTTTAGTGTATTTTATAATATCGGTGGTAGCTGAATCCAGGCCGCCGTAATAGTCGCCCTGCTTAAAGTGCGGCTTAATATCGTTTTCGATGATCTGGTGGGTGATCACATCGGGCACAGCGCCTTCCAGCCCGTAACCGGTTTGAATGGTAACCTTCCGGTCATCAATAGCCGCTAATATCAGCAAGCCGTTGTTTTTGCCTTTTTGCCCTATACCCCATTTATGCCCAAGCTCGGCACCGTATTCGTTAATATCATAATCGCCAACAGATTTTATTAATACAATGGCTATCTGGGTTGATGAGCTATCGTCAAAGGCCACCAGCTTGTCTTCCAGCCGCTGTTTGTCGCCTGCAGATAGTGTGTTGGTATAATCTGTTACAATAGTGGCCGATTTAGCCGGGAAATCCTGCGAAAAGGCCAGCGAGGCGCATCCCAGCAGAACGAAGAATAATACGATTTTTCTGAACATGATCTTGGTTGTTATTCGCCGTCCATAAAGGCAATGTCATCGGGTAATTCGTTATTGTCGCCGGCATTGTGCGGAAAGTACTTCTGCAATTGCTCACCGGCAATGGCCAAACCGGTTACAATACCCTCTATCAGGTTGCCCAGCTTAAAATGCTCCAGCATGTCCTCTTTGGTACTATCCCAAAAATCGGCAGGCACCACTTTGTTTATCCCGGCATCGCCGATGATGGCAAACTTCCGGTCGACCGTTGCCAGGTAAACCAACACCCCGTTACGGTGCTTAGTTTGGTGCATATCCAATTTGTAGAAGTATTTGGCGGCACGGTCGAGCACGTTCTCGCTACAGGTTTTCTCAATGCAAACCCGTATTTGCCCGCTGGTATGCTTTTCAGCATCCTCAACCGCTGCGCGAATACGCTGTTGCTCTTCTTCGTTAAATAGGGCCATGATGGTGAATTATTGATTGAATGAATTATTGAATTATTGATTTGCTTTTCTAAATGACCTCTTGAATCACTGAAGTTAACATTCAATAATTCAATAATTCAATAAATCAATAATTGTTAAAATTGTACAGTAGGCACCTTGTTAGCGCCGGCTTCTGCCTGGAAGTAACCCTTCTCGGTAAAGCCGAACATCTTGGCTGTAATATTCGCCGGGAACTCCCGGATCTTGGTATTATAGGCCATTACCGCCTGGTTAAAGTTGAGGCGCGCTATGTTAATGCGGTTCTCGGTGCCTTCCAGTTGCGCCTGCAGGGCGGTAAAGTTGTCGTTAGCGCGTAATTGCGGGTAATTTTCCGATGCCACCAGCAACCTGCCCAGCGCGGTACTTAGCTGGCCCTGCGCTGCCTGGTATTTCTGAATAGTTTCCGGGGTAAGCTTTGTAGGGTCAACGGTTATCGAAGTTGCCCTGGCCCTGGCATCGGTAACATCAACCAGCGTGCTTTTCTCGAAATTGGCCACACCCTTCACTGTAGCAACCAGGTTGGGGATCAGGTCGGCACGGCGTTGGTACTGGCTCTCAACCGCACCCCATTGCGCTTTGCAGTTCTCGTCCATTTGCACCATGCTGTTGTAGCTGCATGAGCTCAAGCTCATCACGGCCACCATAACTAATATTGCTGAAAATAGCTTTTTCATTTAGTATAATTTATTGTTGTAATTAACACTTAGAGCACAAAACCTATACCGTTGTTACAAATGCAATAGCTTATGCCATAATGGCAAGGTATAATGGTTTTGGTAAATATAGTAAAATAAGCCCGGGCAAGTATAATAGCTACACCGCTGTGTTGTTTTTTAACGCATAGCGCAAAATAGCTAAAAATCCATAGCCCGAACAGAGCCCAAACATAGCCCAAACAGTACCGAAACACCTCCGAACACCTAAGCTGCTGGTAAACAACAAACTAACAAAACAAGCATTTCCACAAGCGAACGGTTGCGCATTGTGTGATAAACCGCTTAACAGAAACTTACAAAATCGGTGTTTCCTGCAAAAAACACTTTTCGATACACTAAGCCTTGAAATGGATTTATAATAAACTGTCTTCACCCTCTTTATCGCGCAGCGAAAGAGGAGGGTCGACAAGCGAAGCGAAGTCGGGGTGAGTCCACGCTAATACATTAACGCCAACCTATCCCCGCCTATCAACTCACCCGGTCATCGCTAAGCCACTCGACCTTGCCCTCTCTGCCGAAACAGCAAAGAGGGCGAAAGCAAACTTTTCCTTCCCCGTCAGGCCGGTAAGCTTCGGCCCAAATCGGGATGCATGAGAGGTGGATAAGAGCAGGCGAAAGTATTTCCTATCCCACTAAATATCTTTCAATCAACCAAGCAAACTGCCCACTATCAACTGCAAACTTTCCAATAACTCAGCCCTCACAACTCACAAAATAATTTTCTTATCTTCGTCACAACCCCCTTATAACCACCACAAACTGCAACAATTATGAAATACCTTGTTTTGCATGGCTTTATCCTGCTCCTGTCGCAGTGCAATAAGTACGACGATACCAAAGCCGCCGCCAGCCTCACCGTACCGCTGTATACCGAAACCGGTGCCAATACATTTGGCTGCATGGTAAACGGCGAACCCTGGGCAAACTTTGGCGAAACCTATATTGTACCGCCCGAAGGTTTAGACGGCAGCAACCAGCCCAACCTGGTGCGTTCCGGCATTACCTTTAACGATGCCGTGGCTGCCATGGACTCCATTTTTTATGTATCGGGCGAACTTACCATACAAAAATCGGGCAAAACCATAAGAGAGGAAACCATGACCCTTACCGTACCCATAAACGGCAAATTGAAAGGCGTGCATAAGCTATCCAGCGCCGATTTCCTGTTCGACTATGAGAACCTGGTACTGCTGAACGACAATTTTTACAGCCTGGCGCGCAACCCCTTTACCGTAACCATTAATCAAGACACTATCGAAGGCAGCAAGCACATTGTATCAGGTATGTTCAACGGTATGCTCTACCACAACCCCAACCCCAGCTACAACCAGGCCGATTCATTAAATATTGTAGGCGGTGTGTTTGATGTGAGTGTGCCGCAGTAGTTTTTTTGGCGCCTGGTGATTTATTATATGCTTTTTTAGCGGCAAATTTTCAATTAATAAAATTCCGTTTAAAAATATCAAATGGTAGTATAGTATTGTCCATCTATAATTGGTAATTTAAACATGAAGTATTTTCTCCGGTATATCACATAAAACCTTTATTTTTAAATATCATACAAATGCAGCAATGGCCTTCGGGATATTAAAAAAAAACAAGCAAAATATACTATATGGGGTGTCCCTAGCCCTGCTGTTGCTTTTACTGAAATGGCTGGAGTGGCATTTTTTGATCATCGATCACGCTTTTGAGATTTATGTAAGCGCCATAGCCATCATTTTTACAGCTTTAGGAATATGGCTTGCTTTAAAGCTGGTGAAACCTAAGGTAAATACGGTAGTGATAGAAAAACCTGTTTTTGAAGGCCCCGCCTTTAATTTAAATGAAACCGAATTAAATAAACTAAAGATCAGCAGCAGGGAGCTGGAGGTTTTGCAGTTGATGGCCGAGGGCCTGAGCAACCAGGGAATAGCCGAACGGCTGTTTGTATCTTTAAACACCATAAAAACTCATTCGTCCAATCTTTTTGTAAAAATGGAAGTGGAGCGTCGCACACAAGCTGTTGAAAAGGCGAAGCGGCTTAGCCTGATCCCTTAAACAGTTAAAACGTAAGTATGAATAGGTCATCTTTTTTAAAAATCACTCAAAAGTATGACCCGAAACATAAGCGCTTACTGCAATTTTGGGCAGGATTTAAAACTTAATTGAAAAAACAATGAAAAAAAACATTTGGGTTTGCGGGCTTATTGGCGGAGTAATAGCCGCCTCATGGGGCGTTGCTAGCGCAGGGGCCTTGAGCGATAGTTTAAGCTTACATACGCGGCTGGTTCTTGGCTACGCATCTATGATAGTGGCCTTTTCGCTCATTTTTGTAGCAGTGAAAAACTACCGCGATAATGACAGCCATGGCATAATTACTTTTGGCAAAGCGTTTAAAATAGGGCTTTTAATAACGCTTATTGCATCTACGGTGTATGTTATTGTTTGGATGATAGACTATAGCTACTTTAATCCCAATTATGGCGATAAATACCAGGCCCAGGTATTGGCCGAATTAAAAGCGAGCGGAGCAAGCGCTGCGGAAATACAAAGGCAGGGAGCTCAAATGGCGGTAACTATGGCAAAATACAAAGCAAGCCCCACCTTTAGGGCTATGTTCAGCTATTTGGAAATTGTACCGGTTGGCATAGTAATATCATTAATAGCTGCGCTTATACTTAAACATAAGCCTAAAACAGAAATAGTGAACGCATAGCTTATAACAGAACGACTAAATATGAAAAAAGTAACAGGCCTGGGCGGCGTATTTTTTAAATGTAACGACCCGAAAGCGATGAACGACTGGTATACCAAAAACCTGGGATTGCCTTCCGGCGAATACGGAACAACGTTTGAGTGGCTGGATGCTGATGATCCGTCGAAAAAAGGATCTACAAGCTGGTGCGCGTTCCCTAAGGATACGACATACTTTAACCCCTCGGAAAAACCTTTTATGATCAATTACCGGGTAGAAAACCTGGTTGAATTGGTTGAAGAGCTGAAAAAGGACAATGTGACCATTGTTGATGAAATTTCAGAATATGACTATGGCAAATTCGTGCACGTGCTCGACCCGGAAGGCAACATTATCGAGCTTTGGGAACCGGCTGATGAATCGGAGCAGGAATAATTAGCAGGGTAGAGTTTTTATTCCTGATATAGCGATGGGTTTCGAATACTCCGGGTTTTAAACCCATCGCTTTCGCCTTTGTTGGTTTTTCTTCAAGAAAACGCAATGCCCATTGGTAAAAGTGGCCGTCCACTTGCGCGGGGGGGGTAGGCTGCTTTTATAGGATACTGACAAAATGCCGTCACCCCTTTGATGATTTTGTTTACCGAACTTAGGAGGTGTTATAGATATGCTATCCCCTAAACCGTAATTTCCCTCATATCACCCAAAACCCTCCAAAATCCATCAATCCTGTTATATTTGTATTTTAACTGCAAATACCTCGTTATACATAAATGAAAAAACTGCTCACCGCTGTAATATTCGCCTGCGCCGCTGTTTCGGCCTGCACACAAGCAATCGCCCAAACCGCCGCGCACTCACCACTCACCACTAACAACTCACTGGTTCAATACGTACACCCCAGCATTGGCACCAGTAATATGGGGCACACGTTTCCGGGTGCTACGGTACCTTTTGGCATGGTGCAGCTCAGCCCCGAAACCGATACCCTCAGCTACGATCTGGATGGTAAATACAATCCTGAGATCTACCGCTATTGCGCCGGCTACCAGTATGCCGATAAAACCATCACCGGTTTTAGCCATACCCATTTCAGCGGTACCGGCCACTCCGATCTGGGCGATTTCCTGGTAATGCCTACCGTGGGCAAGCTGCAGCTTAATCCCGGCACGGCCGATAAACCCGGCAGCGGTTACCGCTCGGCCTACTCGCATGCCAACGAGGTGAGCCAGGCCGATTACTACAAAGTAAAGCTGGATGCCAGCGGTATCATTGCCGAAATGACTACCAGCGCGCGTGTAGGTTTCCATCAGTACACTTTCCCCAAGTCGGATAGCGCGCACATTATACTCGACCTTACGGCCGGCATTTATAACTACCCCGATAAAAACGTGTGGACCTACTTGCGCCGCATAAACGATAGCACGGTGGTGGGTTACCGACAAACCAATGGCTGGGCACGTACCCGCACCCTCTATTTCGCCATGACGTTCAGCAAGCCATTCAGCCAGATGGGCTACGCCGATTTTTCCAGGAAGGAAGTGTACCGTGGTTTCTGGGGCAAGTTTAACCACGTAAAAAATTTCCCCGAGATTGCCGCAAGGCAATTAAAGGTTTGGTTTGATTTCAATACTGCCGAAGGCGAAAAGATCAAAATAAAAATGGCGCTGTCGCCCGTTAGTATGGATGGCGCGCTCAATAACATGCAGGCCGAGATTCCCGGCTGGGATTTTGAGCAGGTAAAGGCCGCCGGCCAGGCCCTTTGGGAAACTGAGCTGCATAAAATTGTGATCCAGGCCAGCGAGGATGATAAGGTGAACTTTTACACCAGCATGTATCATGCCCTCATTAACCCCACCCTGTACATGGATGCCGACGGCCGCTACAAGGGCATAGACCAAAGCATACACCATGCCGATGGTTTTACCAATTACACCACCTTTAGTTTGTGGGATACCCACCGCGCGTTGCACCCACTGTTCAACATCATCGAGCCTGATCGCAATGCCGATATGATCAAATCCATGCTCGCCCATTTCGACCAGAGCCCCGAGCACATGCTACCCGTTTGGAGCAACAGCGCTAATGAGAACTGGTGCATGAGCGGTTACCACAGCGTAGCCGTAATTGCCGATGCCGTGATAAAAGGCAACGCCCCCTTTGATGCCAACAAGGCCCTGGATGCCTGCGTAACCACCGCCACCCACCGCGATTACCAGAGCATAGGCCTGTTTATGGATATGGGCTACATCCCCGATGAAAAGGACCCCAACTCCGTATCATCAACCCTGGAGTACGCTTATGACGACTGGGCCATAGCCCAAATGGCAAAAAAGTTAGGCCGCATGGATATTTATAACCGGTTTATCAAATATTCCGAAAATTATAAAAATGTGTATGACCCTGCCTCGGGCTTTATGCACCCCAAGCTGATGGACGGTACCTTCAGGCACACTAAATTCGATCCGTTTACCACCATTGATATGGGTTTCATTGAGGGCAACGCCTGGAATTATACCCTGTACGTTCCGCATGATGTACCCGGCCTCATCAAAATAATGGGCGGCGACAAACGCTTTATCCGCTATATCGACAGCCTGTTTGATTATCCCCTGCCCGATAAATACTTCGCCGAAACTGAGGATATCACCAAAGATGGCATCATCGGTGGTTATGTGCATGGCAACGAACCGAGCCACCAGGTAGCCTATCTGTACGATTGGACGAACGAACCCTGGAAAACCCAGCAAAAGGTGCGTCTCATTCTCCCGCTCATGTACAAAACCACGCCCGACGGCCTCGGCGGCAACGACGATACCGGCCAGATGAGCGCCTGGTACATCTTCAGCGCACTGGGCTTTTATCCCGCCGTGCCGGGCTCGGATCAGTACGCCATCGGCAGCCCCGCTATCGATCACGCGGTAATCAACCTCGAAAGCGGCAAAACCTTTACCATCAACGTAAAAAACCAGGGGCCTAAAAACGTGTACATCCAAAAAATACTGCTAAATGGCCAGGAGCTCAGCGGCTACTTCATCTCCCACGCCGACATCATGAACGGCGGCGAGATCACCTTTTTTATGGGCAGCAAACACAAATAATCTTTACCGGTATACCGGTAAGCCGATAACTTACGAAATTTTAAAAATTTCGTAAGTTTGAAATAGATTAGGTCTTAAAGTCCTCTCCTTACACCCGTTTTTATATTTAATTTTTTTGTGAATTTGAGTAATAGCAATAAGCAGTATGGATAGGATAATATTAGAGGGGGATAACACCGTAGCAAAAATATACCGGGGCTTTAACAAGGCAAGCAAACTGCAGTTTGACCAAACGGTTAGCCTTATGGTGAAAAAGCGGCCAACGATGCCACATTTACAGAATACACTAAATTGTTGGATGATGCAGGCAACGAAGCAGTAAAAAATGGCCTCACCCCCGAAATATTAGAAGCGCTGCTGGCATCAGATGATTAAGATATTTATTTTTGCTCACCCCACCATTCCATGCAACTCCCTGCCTTCCATCTCACTCAGCTTATTCTTTAAAATTCCCCTTGCCCTGCAAAGCGTAGCCCGCGACAACATTTCAGATATACCCAGGTTATTCCCTATCTCCTGGTGCGAGTACCCCTCAATAGCATACATATTAAATACAGAGCGGTAGTTGCCGGGTAATTGCTCTATTAAATTCAACAGGTCGGTTGCCTCCAGCGTGTTGGCATTATAAGAAGCACCCGGATTTACGCTGGTATCCTCGCTAAAATCATCCACCAAAACCATAGTTTTAGCCTTGCGGTAGCGCGATATGGCACAATGCACCATTATACGGCGTATCCAGCCTTCCAGGCTGCCTTCGCCGCGATAGCTGTTCAGGTTTTTAAATATCTTCACAAAACCCTCCTGTAAAATATCCTGGGCTTCATCCTTATCGTGCGCGTAACGCATGCAAACGGCCATCATTTTTGGCGCCAGTACCTTGTATAAAAGCTCCTGGTGTTTACGCTCGTTGCGCAGGCAGCCTTCCCATATAAACCTTAAATAATTGTCGGTGATCATTGTAGTATGTTTTGACATACTCATGCCAATTTTGATACCACAATGTATTTATTTGATTGTCAGTATGTTGTATAAATATTGCCCTGGGATACTGTTCGATAATGAACGCCTGATGGTTACAGGCGGACGGTTTGAGGGCATAACTGGCGAGAATATATTAAACTAATTTGATGCCCGGTATAAAGTCAAAATCCTTTATATTATAAGTAAAAAAAGGTATTTGATGAATTACTGCAGTAGCACCAATAATAGCATCCGGTATTTGCAGATTATGGCTTAGTTTATAGTTTTCCATCAGGATTGCTGCCATGCGGGAAGTTTGCGTATCAACCTCAACCACATCATAATATTTAAGTTTCCTTTTCATTTGAGCCAATTCTGTTTTATTGCTCATGCCCTGGTAAAGCTCCATTACAGTAATTACAGAAAGTGAAATTTGATCTAAACCTATCTCCTGAAGTCTGTCAATAGTAGCGATCCTTCCGTTAAAAGCATGAATAAAAATATTGGTGTCACATAAAACCATCACTTAGTACTAAGCTTTTCTTTGCCAGGCGGCTTTGCGTATTTGCTCCAATGATCTTGGTTTATTGGCCCAAATACCAAATAAACTTTCAGGGTCTAATTTTTTATCACCTTTAATTACAGGCACAGAGGAATTATCGGCAGATATGATACTAACGGCATTGATTTTAAATGTTTTAAACAAAGCGGACAATTTTTCCATCTCGCTTTTGCTATCTATCTCAATAGTTACTTTCATTGTTGCGCTGTTTTGTTATAACAAAGCTAATATTTTAATTCCACCCGTCCAAACCATCAATATTCCCAAAGCAAACGTCCAACTTTCCAATCCCCCTAATCTCTATCCTTCCAACCTCCAACCTCTAAAACCAATTCACTACCTTTGCCCCTATCCGGGATAAAAACCCGGCAACAACATGATAAAAGAAGTAGAAATAGTATGCCCTCCCGGTCAACACG
>Ga0302306_10002256_pt1 | contig 9979 bp, 9 predicted proteins | sample III_Palsa_E3_1_FD_198761 | JGI IMG/M metagenome (GOLD analysis project Ga0302306, IMG submission 198761) | Peat permafrost microbial communities from Stordalen Mire near Abisko, Sweden - III_Palsa_E3_1 | ecosystem: Environmental > Terrestrial > Soil > Palsa > Peat permafrost | place: Sweden...
AATTTCGTTTTAATATTATCCTAAAAGAATTAAAAGATACCTATTTAACTTACGATAAGTTTTTTAAAGAAACTAAAGTGTCTGCTGACGAAACTAAAGTGTCTGCTGACGAAACTAAAGTGTCTGTTGACGAAACTAAAGTGTCTGCTGACGAAACTAAAGTGTCTGCTGACGAAACTAAAGTGTCTGCTGACGAACCTTTAGCCACTACTAAAAATTGCGATGAAAATCATACTTTCGATTTAGATTTTTTAAATCATGGATCATTAAATTATCATGATGTTCTTATGGAAGTTTCCGAAGAACCACATAAAGAATTTTATGTAATTGAAGTAGAACCAACTTATGGAACCCCGGGCCAACAAATTGTTATTGGTATCTATCAATCGTTAAATGATCTAATTAATGATAAAACAGTTATTATCGATACTGTTCAAAATTCTACTACAGTATTTAATTGGTTTCGTATTTCTAAACATTCTAATTTAAATGTTTCAAAATTTATTAATGTTTTTAATAAAGTTTCTGATAATATTATTCTTTATGTTAATAATCCTTATGATTTTTGTTTATATTTAGATTTGTTATATTAAAAGTCAGTTAGTCGGTTTCGTTTAGATCTTTATGGTGTTGTGCTAAAATTTTAGATAACGCAGATTTTTTTTGTTTTTCTGTTGGTCGCATATTAACCGATGGATATAAGTATTTTTCAGCAACTATTTCTCCAGTTTTAATATTTGCTTCAATTGATGTCTTTTTTCCAGTTATGACATCTTCCCTAATATTTAATAATAGTAATAATTCTCTTAAAAATTCGTTTTTATTTTCAAAGGACATTGTCATATCATATAATTTAGGAAATTTAGTTCTAAAAGTTATATATTTTTCATCAATTTCTGATAAAGTTATTTGATCTTTATCAGCAATAATCTCTAGAATAGTATTGTAGATTTCAGTTTGGGGGATATCCATGTTTCGTTATGTCTTAATTAATTAAGACTTAAAGTTGGCTAATATTTTTTTTAGAATTTTTTAACGATTTTAATTATTTATTATACAATAAAAGACCCAATATATTCAAGAAGTTCTTGAGGTATCTTTCTAACTAATTTTTTATCAATTCGTTGATATTGAGATTTAACCAATAATACTAATATATCTTCATAAACTATTTGATTAAATTTTTTACGTCATAGTTATGACTAATAACGTTGCCATTTAATTTCTAATGATTTATTTGAGGTAGAGTTAAGAGAAGCACTTAAAACCTCATCAACATAAGCAATAACATAAGTGGAATCATATAAAATAGAAGAAGCAACATGAGAAGCAGTACAAGAAACATAAGCAGCACTAGCGACAAATGCGGTTTCGCTATTATAATAAACATTAAAATCATAAGAAGCATCATTACAAGCCTTTCTATTTTTTTCAGAATGATCTTTAATCCAATTAGATGCGGCTTCTATGGCTTTTCGAGGTTTTTTATCATCAGGATATTGTTCTTCAAATATATGTAGAACGTGTTTAGCACACAATACAATCCATTTAATCAAAATCATTTTAGTATCTAGAATACGAATTACTTTATTATCAGAAACAATACATAATTTTTTTTTATTATTTCGGTTTTGAAAAGCGTCAAAAGGATCATTATAACTTTCTGATACAAAGACTAATTTATCAGCGAATGCATACGACATTTTAACGTAATAAAAAATTTATCAAGGGTTTCTTAAAATTTGTCTAAACAAATTTCCAGAAACCCTAAAAGAAATCTTGATTATATATAAAGTTAAAGACACTTTAGTTTCGTTAGATGTCTTCTGAAGATATTTCGGATAATGATGAAGAATATATATATCATGATGACCAAGTTTCTAATGACAATCCAGATACTTATTATAATGAATTAGTACAAACTAAAGGAATTCTTGATCTTGACCATGATATAAATCACGTATATATTGAATTAAATTTATGTGATTATTTTAATGTTGATATTTTGACATTGACACTTAATAAAAAAATATTAGAGAATATAATTTGTCTGACACATTCAAAAAATAATATTATAAATATTTGTTATAAAATTAACGGAACAAATAATATAACAGATAGAAATATGGGGATACTAAATGTTTTCTACAGATATCTTAAAAACTTTACTATGACCGGAATTATTAGCGAAACAACAACTCTCTTATTACATGAATTAAAACAAATTTTCATAAAATTAAATAGAGTTTGTATAAATTGTTTTAATGAATTTCAAAATAATTTAGTTGTTTCCAGACCAACCATTTGCGATCGACCTCTTTGTAAATATTCAATTGATACCTATAATTTATGTCTTGATTTAGATTATGAGGTATCACATAACAACAACGTTCTCAACTTACTATTTCGACTACTTAAAGAATTAATTAAAAGACCTATTAAAGATGAATTAGATGAAGAATTTTATTTTAAATATTCGGAAACGTTAAAAGATCTTCTTGGATCGACTGTTTCTGAAAGATTAGCGTCTATTAAAAAAATTATAGATCCTCTATCTGAAATTACTACAAAAACAAGATATAACGAAGAACCTTTATTTTCAATATTAAAATGGTTAATTACGAGTAATCCAGCCATTATAATTAATATTAAGGACCCTAATATATTTCCAGAATTATCTAATACGGCTACTAAAAAATATATTCTTCAAACTGGTCTAATTAATAAAGAAGCAACTTTTCAAAAATTAAAAGAAAAATATGGTTCATTTTATGTATTTTCTGGTTCTCCATTACAAAATTGGCATACCATTTTAAGAACTGGACTAAAAATTTTAAGTAATACAAAATATATGACAACTGGAGCAGTTTATGGAAGCGGTATCTATAGTTCTTCTAGTTTTTCAGTTGCTGCTTCATATAGTTCTGGTTATCATTCTTCTACAAATTTAGTATCATTATGCGAAGTTATTAATAATCCAGCAGAATTTACTAAACATGCTGATAGAAATATTTATGTTATTAAAAATGAAAATTGTATTACTACAAGATTTTTATTTGAATTTACAAATAATGGAACCGAGATAGATTCTGGTATTATTAAAAAACCTAATTATGATTATCGACATCTTGCGCAAGAACCAGAATATTTTAAAAAAGCGACTAAAAACGATCTTTTAACGATAACTAAGGGAACTCGTTGCTCAATTTGTTATGATGATTTATTAGCGACCGAATCACTTGTTTCTGGATTAAATTGTAGTAAAGGGCATTATTTTCACGAAGAATGTTTTAAAAATTTAATTGCTTCTGATATTAATAAATGTCCAATGTGTTCTAAATATTTCAGAGAAAATATAGGAAAAGGTCCAGATGGTACAATGTCCTCTAGAATAGACGCTAATTTAAGTTTAGCAGGATATCCTAACGATAATACAATTGTTATTCAATATGATATACCTAGCGGAACTCTATCAAATGGTTCTCATTATTCTGGGACACATCGAACCGCATACTTACCAAATACATCAAAAGGTCGTCAAGTATTATCACTATTACGAGAAGCATTTGATAAAAAATTAATATTTCAAGTTGGTCAATCACTAACTACAGGTCAGCAAAATATTGCTACATGGGGCACAGTTCATCACAAAACTAGTATTGATGGAGGACCTTCGAGACATGGTTATCCTGATGCTGGATATTTAGATAGAGTTCTTGATGAATTAAAGGTTTTAGGTCTAGAGCCAAATGAATCTGGATCAAGTAGAAGAACATCTTTTAAGCAGTTGTTTGGTCAGGATCAAAGGATCTATTAAGAATTCGTTGAAGAAACTGATGAACAATCACTTGATCTCTCAATTATAAAATAATCATCATATACATCTGTATAAATATTATTTTTTTTGATATTGGCTAGAATATCTTTTTTAATATCTGGAATTATTGAACAAATATCTATCAAAATACATGGAATAGTTAGAACTAATCCTGAACATACTTTTGATAAATATGATTCATCTTCGATATATATTGAATAACCTAATAAGCGAGTTACTGAAAAAATATGTTTTGAATACATTAAATACGATCTTTAGAATAACTAGTGGTTCTTAAAAATTTGTTTTTAGTATTTATTGATTTTGTTAAATATTTTGTTGAATAATTCTTAATAATTTGTTTTTCTATTTCTTGTAATCTTCTATAAATCTTATTACAATAATCAAAACTTTTACCCTTTAATTTAAGATCAATATTATTTTGATAACGGTTATATATATTAAATAATTTATTATATTCTTTCATCAGAGACATTTAATAATTATCAATATTTTATTAAAGGTCGTTTAAAAAAAATTAAAAATTTATCGGAAAGAATTAAAAGACACTTTAGTTTCGTTAAAGACATCATTAATGGCTCAACAACCACCATTTTTATTTTATAGTGATATGTGCGAGCCAAGTGCTAATTTAATATCTCAGATGAAACCTTATCCTCAATTAATGAATGGTATTAACTTTATTTGTACCGATAAAGGTCAAGATGGAAGACGTGTTAAATGTCCTCCTAATGTTAAAAGCACTCCATCTATTCTTGTTAATGGGCAAGTTTATAAAGGTAAAAATGCTTTTGATTGGATTGCTGGAACTATTCAACAGATCATGATAGAACAGCAAGAAAAACAACAACAATTTCAACTACAACAAAAACAATTGGCTAATCAAAATCAACAAGGACCTAATCAAAATCAACAATTTACTAATCCAAACCAAAATCAAAATCAAATTGATCAACAAAATATGGGTCGTGGTCAAGGACAACAAGCGGCACCAAGATCAATGCACGAACAAGTTAAATCGGAGCAACAAGGTAATTTACCGATTATGAATAGTTTAGGTCCTGGTTTAGAAGCGGCTGATTGTTTTGGTGATTCATGTGCATCTAATAGTGTAGATCTTAAACAATTAGATTTTGCTGAAAAAAATGGAAAACAATTTAACGGAACTTATGAAACTCCTATGATTCAAAGTAGCACTGAATTTAGCACATTATCTGATTTTGGTCAAACTTCTTTACAAAAACCTCAACAGGGTCAGGGTCAGGGTCAGGGTAATAGTGCTGCTTATAATCCAAATGGCCCCAATCAATATCAACAGCAAACTCAAAACCAACAATTTAAACAAGGTCCTCCACTTGTTAATGGAAATCCAATGTGGAATGAAGGTCCTAAACAACCATCTTATCAAGTTTCTGGACAGGGTTTTCAAGGTTCAAATTTTCAACAAGGTCAAAATCGTTAGGAATTTGTTAGGAGTTTGTTAAATATGATGCAATATATTCCAGCAGTTCTTTAGGTATCTTTCTAACTAATTTATTATCTTTTCGTTGATATTGGGTCATCGCAAACGCTAATAATATTTCTTCATATACTATTTGATTAAGTTTTTTACGTTGCCATTTAATTTCTAATGATTTGTTTGAGGCAGAATTAGCAGCATTTGAAGCAGCAGAAAAAGCAGCATAAGAAGCAACATAAGAATCATCAGCAGCAGAAGCAGCAAAACGAGAATCAGAAGCAGCATCACCAGCCATATTGCTCATAATACCGCTATAATGATTCGAACAAATCTTTCTATTTTTTTCAGAAGGATCTTTAATCCAATTTAATGCTAATTCGATGGATTTTCGAGGTCTTTTATCATCGGGATATTGTTCTTCATATATATGTAAAACGTGTTTAGCACATAATACAGCCCATTTTACCGAGATCATTTTAGTATCTAAGATATTTATTACTATATTATCAGAAATAATACCTAATTTTGGTTTAAAATTTTGGTTTGGAAAAGCGTCATAAGGATTATTATAACTTTTTGATACTTTTTCTCCTAATTTATTAACAAATGCAAATGACATTCTTTATTAGATCAAATAAAAAATTCCTAATCAGCGTTTCTTTTTTAAATATAAAATAAATATATTTAAAAAATGTCTAGTGAAGAATCTAACGAAACTTTTAACGAAACTAACGAAACTTTTAACGAAACAAAACATATTCCAGAAGAATCTTTTAAAGAATCCGTTAAAGATCTCGTAGAAAATGAAAATACAATCGATCTAAAAATGTCTGATATCGATCCAGGGGAAAAATTTGGATATCCAGAAGATGATCTAACTAATAATTTAGATGGCACTTTAGGTCTTGAAGATCTACCATCACCAGAAGAACTAGCAGAATGTCGTGAATTGGCTATCGAAGAATTAGGACTATCGTTATATAATGAAGATCTAAATTTAGATACTGATTTAACTACTATCGAGGGTCAAAATTATGTTGTAGTTTCTTTTGTAGGTCCTGAATTTTCTGCTAAATCGGATATTAATGGTTTTCGTATAATGGGTGTTTTTGAAGAATTAGGAGATGCTAAAGAACATATTCAAACTTTAACCGATGAAGAAAAAATATTTGATACTGGACTAATTGAAATGTATAAATTTGTTCCTAGTTATCCTCTAAAGAATCATAGCGAAACTCAAGAGGAACAAGATAAATTTTTAAATGATATTATAGTTAATTATAAAATTGAAAGAGAAACTGCTAAACAAATTTATGAAAAACGTAAATCTAAATTAATGTTAAATAAGAAACGCATTATTGAAAAAGAAAGAAAAGAGCCACTAAAACCTAAAGAGGATCAGGAAGTTCTAATAGAGGATATTAAAAAACCTAATATAGATGATAACGATGAAATTCCAAGAAATCCTACTCATGCTAGATTACTTAAAAAGAAGGCTCTATTACGTAAAGAAAAAGAGGCTAAAGAACTTGAACTTAAAACAAAAAAAGTCAATATAAATACTAAATTTGTCAGTAATAAATTAGATGGTCAAAATTATGCCGCTATAACTTTTGTTGGAAACGATATTGATCAAAAAAATAAAGATCGATGTGCAATGAAAGTTAGAGGTATCTTCAATACTTATGATGAATGCTCGAATTTTTGTAAAGAATTAATCGAAATTGATGATACTTATGATATTTTAGTAGCGGATCTTTATAAATGGCTACCTTGTTCTCCAGACGTTGAGAAAATTGAACAAGTTCATACTAAAGAGCAATTAAATACTATGTATCAAGCACATGAAAAAGAAAGTAAAAATGTTAAGAAGATTCATAATGATAAAAAACATGAAATTACGTCAAAACATATCGAAGTATCAAAAGAAACTAAACCATTTAATATCCAAAATATGTCGATGACTGATGTCAATAATGTAATAGCAAATTTACAAAATTCTAACGAAACTAAAGTGTCTTCTAACGAAACTAAAGTGTCTTCTAACGAAATAATTAATACTTCTAACAAACCAATTATAAGTGCTAAAAATCTTCTGGATAGTTTATCGGAAGATATCGAGAGAATTAAGAACCCTCAATAAAATCTCTATGTTTCATATATTTGTTCATATAAATATTTTGATATGCTCTTTTATATTTTTCATTACAATCCCAAATTTCTGTTTTTAATTTTTCAGGGTCTGTTATATTTCTTAAAGTTTTACTATATCTTGTTAGGAGAATATAAGTGATTTTAGCACATAATAACTGTGTTTTTATTACTCTATCAACTGGTCTATCTGGGTTAAGATTTCTTAATTGTACACCTTTGAAAATTTAAAACGCTGTTGGCATTCTAACTTTCCAAAGTTTGATCAAGAGTTATAGTTATAACAATTTAGATCATGTAAATTTTGGTTATGATAGGTCGTTTAACCTACCTGTGTTGTAATTAAAGTTTCTATCTGAGACCTACTTAAATATAAAGGTCTTTCTAATCCAGAAACTATATTATTACATATTTTATAAATGTTTGAGGAACCATTCCGATCTCGGTTCCATAGACCTCTACATTCGTTTTTACAACGAAGAAGCCCATGTACTAAGATAGAATTGTCTTTATATGGTTTAGGGTTTGTCCTTACCATAAATTTTGTAGTTTCTCCACAACAGTTAGAACACCTACAACTGGTTCTAAATTCATCTATTAAATATACTTTAAATCCATTAGCCCTAAATAACTTACGAAATCCAACTCCCTTAGTGGGTTCTTTAAATTTCATATGTTGTTTTTGTTCAAAATCACCAAAACACACAAGAACGTCCTTAGGGTCTTTAATATCAAATATCTTCTTAAAATTATTTATCATTCTTTGTTCTGATTTTTTAATATTTAAATATCCATTAAGTTTTAATTTACGGAAAATATATTTGTTGTAAAAGGGCTCTAGGATATGATTAAGTTTTGATTTTTGAAGGATATATTCTTTAAATTTTTTTATAGACAATGTCTTTTTATTATAATTAGACATTTCTGTTTCATGTTCTATAACTGATAGACCATTAATAATTTCCTTTTTAAATTCTAGAATGATTTTACTATACTTTTTAGATTTAGTTTCTTTTCTTCTTTGATCTTGGGAATATCTAAATGTTTTGGAGTCTTTAGAAGAACCATCGGTACAATAAATTAAATCACATAAACCCGGATCGATGGCTATAATTTTCTTATTTTGTAAAAGTTCTTTATTTTCTTGATCTAAATATAATTCATTATTATTTAATTGTTTTGGTAATTTTTTAAGACCGACTAAATCTTTCCTCATTAGTAGAATAGAACAAGATACACCATCTGTTTCTATCATATGATGAAACGAATACTTATTCTTTTTAAAACATTGTCTTTCTGTTCTAAAGAAAAAAGCCCATATTTTATCTTCATTTCTCTTTAGATTACCTTCAAACAAATAATCACTCTTAACACCTTGTTTATTAGTCATCATTAGATGTACTAACGTAGTAGTGTCTAAAGTTAGATGTTTAGGAACAATTTCAGATCTTAATGGAAATACGTTAAACATTTTCAAATCTTCGGATTCTAAGTGAGACATCATAAACATCATATTAGGTAGGTAATCAAAAGGATCACATTCAATATCATAAAATAAATTATTTTTAGCAAAAACTTTATTAGGTCTAATAAGAGTTCTTTGTTTAATAATCCATTTGTGGTAAAAACTAAAAGACGTCATTTTAGTATCTTCGACAGTTAATAAATCATTTTTAATTTTTTTAAGTTGATTAGTAAGTCTATAAATTCTACTAGTTTTTTCTTTTGAGGTAATGTTCATTCTTCTAATTTTATCAATAAAAAACTTCTTTTTCCACATAATATTAACATAACGTTCAACATATTTAGAATAATGTAGTTTAATATTGTTTTCATACGTTGTAATGATATCAATAGTCAGATAATTTAAAATACTATTCATGTGAGTATATTCTAGTATGTCTTCTACAATTAGAGGTTTATAATGTTCATTGTAGAAAGTTATAAGGGTGTCCTTGAGATCTTTAGTTTCTTGTTTAGGTTTTCTACCTTGAGATGTTTTAGGAGTACATAAAATTTTCATACAAGAATTGATAAACTCTTTATTTATAAGCGGTAATATACTATGTACTTTAAAATAGTATAAAATATATAATTTCATAAACATAAGAGTATTAGAAACTATTTTATTAGCCATAACAACCTTATCATAAATCTTTTTAATATTAATCTCAGGATTTTTAATGATATGTTGTAATGGCACTTTAACAGACTTAAAAAAATCTGTATGAACGATATTAGGATCAGGTTCTTTCTTTTTCTTCATTTTACTTAATATAAATATTTTTATTTTATAAAAATTAACGCATTTATTTTTTTGTAAATTTATAAATTATAGTTCTTATGACTTCATTATTGTCTTTATAAATTCTATAATCCTGACTTGAAATCGAATAATAAGGTTTTAATATTTGTTTAATAATAGATAGCCATGGTCTCTCTAAATTTCGAGGTTTAGAAGCACCTGTTATACTTGAAAAAGAAAAATATTTTCTAATATCTGGTATAAGTTCCATAATTTTATTTTTATT
>Ga0302306_10002257_pt1 | contig 9971 bp, 11 predicted proteins | sample III_Palsa_E3_1_FD_198761 | JGI IMG/M metagenome (GOLD analysis project Ga0302306, IMG submission 198761) | Peat permafrost microbial communities from Stordalen Mire near Abisko, Sweden - III_Palsa_E3_1 | ecosystem: Environmental > Terrestrial > Soil > Palsa > Peat permafrost | place: Sweden...
AATGCTGCAAAACATCTTCCGCTATTTTACGGATCACGCCGGCATGTTCGGCCAGTTTTTCTTCCTCAAAATCGCGTATAATAAAATCGATGGTGGCCTGCTCTACATGCCCTGCAATACCAACCGGGTGTACAAAACCCTGTTTAAGTTCGGTGCCCTCGGGCGATAACTCAAAGGGCAATAATGCCACAATTTGCCCGGCAATTTTAATGGCGCTTTCCATTTTGCCTTTGGCAAAGCCGGGGTGCGCGCTAATGCCCTGTATGGCTAGCTTGGCGCCGTCGGCGCTAAAGTTTTCATTTTCCATATTGCCCGCGCTTTCGCCATCCATGGTATAACCCGCGTAGGCGCCCAGCTTTTTAACATCGGCCTTATCAACCCCGCGCCCTATTTCCTCATCGGGGGTGAACAATATCCTTATCGTTCCATGAATAATTTCCGGGTGATTGATCAGCTGGTAGCAGGCATCCATAATTTCGGCTACGCCGGCTTTATTATCTGCCCCCAACAGGGTGGTGCCGCTGGCGGTAATAATATCGTTCCCGTTTTGGGTTTTCAACGCCGGATGTTCGCTCATTTTTAATATTTGCGACGGGTCATCGGGTAAAACCAGGTCCTGGCCGCTATAGTTTTTATGTATGATGGGCTTTACATCCTTGCCGCTGCAATCGGGCGAAGTATCCATGTGCGAGCAAAAGCAGATCACCGGAACATCGGTTTTATGGCTGTTGGAAGGTATGGTGGCATATACATAACCAAACTCATCAATATGTGCGCCGGCCACACCCATTTGCAGCAACTCATTAACTAAAAGTTTACCCAGATCCTTTTGTTTTTCAGTGGATGGGCATGAAACTGATTCGGGGTCTGATTGCGTATCTATGGTAACGTAGCGCAAAAAACGTTCGGTAACCGTAAAATTCAGCGTTGTTTTAAAATCCATATAATGTATTATATTAGAAGAATGTTATTTTTGCTGTAAGCAGCTGATGATGTGCTAAAATTGATAAAAATTAAATAATATAAGCTATTGAAAAAAACCTTTTTACTTTTTGCACTCATATTTTCTTCAATAATTGTAAAAGCACAGGGCGATTATAACTTTATGCCCTGGGGTGTTGGCGGCGGTGTAAGCTTGATCCGTGGTTATACAAACGTAGCCAAACAAAACAACACACTTTCGGCAGACGCAACTTTTACCTGGTACTATACCCCCTATATGCCCATAACTGCCGAGTTACAAACAGGCAGGTTATGGGGTGGCAGCAGGGTTACGGATGAGTACAGGCGCGAGTATGAAAATAATTATATAGCCGGGCTTGTACATGCTGAATTGCAGTTGGGGCAAGTGATAGATTATAGCGGGAACAACCTTTTAAATGTGCTGAAGAATATTTATTTCGGCCCCGGATTTGGCTGGGTTGATAACAATGTTCAAAACCAGCGTACCAACCTTATTGATCAGGGCTATCCGGTCGGCACCTATACCTTCCCGGGTAAGGATAAAAGCATCGATCCGGAGCTGTCGTTACGAGCGGGGTACGAGATCAAATTTTATAACGAATACGATGAGCCCTATATAAGGCTCGATTTTGAATATACCCACAATACCGTTTACGGCGAAGGGCTGGATGGTTATGACGACCCTCCCAATCACTTCAAAAACCAATACCCCGATGCTTACCGGCAAATAACCGTGGGCGTAAAATATGATTTTGGTTTAATAAGGGCGTACACCAAGCGTATAAAGAATTTATACTATTGAACATTGAGGAATTGCGCGATTATTGCCTGCTAAAGCCGGGTGTTACCGAAGGTTTCCCTTTTGGTGAGGACACCTTGGTTTTTAAAATAGGAGGCAAAATGTTTTTATTGGCCGGCCTGCAGGATGGTAACCGTTTTAACGCCAAATGCGACCCGGAACTGGCCGTTGAGCTGCGCGAACGCCACAGCGAAGTTATACCCGGCTACCACATGAATAAAACGCATTGGAACACCGTTTATATGGATGGCAGCCTTACCATGAAACAGCTTTGCCAGATGATAGACCATTCCTATGAGGAGGTGATCAAAAGCCTGCCTAAAAAATTGCAGATGGAAATTGAGGCCGCAAACGGCGAATAGTTATATAGCTACACAGCTGTATATTTACCAAAAAATTTATGATGAAAAAGATCATATCGGCGTTAGTGTTTTTTTTTGTTTTATACCAGGCTCATGCCCAGCTAACTCCCTTTGAGCTTAGCAAGGATAAAAACTACACGGCTACCTACGCCCAGGTTATCGCCTATTATCAAAAGCTGGCCGTAAAATACCCGCAAATGCGGCTGTTTAACTATGGAACTACCGATATTGGCAAGCCATTAACACTGGTTGTGCTCTCGCGCGATAAGGTGTTCGATCCGGCCCTTATCAAAAAGCAGAATAAACGGGTGCTGCTCATCAACAATGGCATCCATCCCGGCGAACCGGAGGGCATTGATGCCAGTATGATGCTGGCGCGCGATCTGCTCAGGAACAACAAACTGCCTAAGGATGTGGTGATCTGCTTTATAGCCGTTTACAATATTGATGGCTGTATTAACCGGGGCTTATCGCGCATTAATCAAAACGGACCGGAGGCATACGGATTCAGGGGCAATTACCGCAACCTCGACCTGAACCGCGATTTTATAAAGGCCGACAGTCGTAATGCCTTAGCCTTTATGCAGATACTGAACAAATGGAACCCCGAGGTTTTTTTGGATAACCATACCAGCGATGGCGCGGATTATCAGTATGTGATGACACTGATAGAAACGCAGAAAGACAAGCAAAACCCCATCCTGGCCGATTATACTTCCAAAACGCTTACGCCCGAACTGTACAAACGCATGGCGCACGACGGGTACCCCATGATACCTTATGTAGAGAGCGTAAAAGGTACGCCGGATTCGGGAATTGTGGCCTTTTTGGAAACACCGCGTTACTCCACCGGGTATGCGGTGCAGCATAACATCATCAGCTATATTACGGAAACCCACATGCTCAAGTCATTTGACAAACGGGTGTATTCCACCTATGATTTTATGCAGGAGCTGATTGCTGTTTGCCAGCGCGATCATGAGCTGATAGGCGAACTGAAGCACAAAGCCGATGAACAGGTTGCCACACAAACAAGCTTCGCTTTAGATTGGGCTCTGGATGATCAGAAGTATGATACCCTGAGCTTTAAAGGCTATACCGCCGCTTATAAAACAAGCGATGTAAGCGGCTTACCGCGTTTATATTACGATGAAAGCAAGCCTTACAACAAGATCATCAGGTATTATGACAACTATAAGGTGAGCGCCACTGCCGATAAGCCGCTGGCGTACATTATACCGCAGGCCTGGGGCAAGATCATCGACCTGTTTAAGCTGAATAACGTGGTAATGCACAGGTTGGCGCATGATACCACGTTGAATGTGCAGATGTATTACATCGGCGATTATAAAACCCCATCGCGGCCCTACGAAGGCCACTACCTGCACAGCAATGTGCAGTTGAACCCGGTAAATATGGATATTCGGTTTTACGAGGGCGATTACGTGGTTTATACCAACCAGGCCATTAACCGCTATATTGTAGAAACACTGGAACCGCAGGGCGTTGATTCCTTTTTTGCCTGGAACTTTTTTGATTCTGTTTTGGGGCAAAAGGAGGGTTACTCCGATTATGTTTTTGAAGATGTAGCCGCCAGATTGCTCAAAACCGACCCTGATCTGCGAAAAAAACTGGATGATGCCAAAGCAAAAGACCCGCACCTGGCAGGCAGCGCCGCAGCGCAACTGAATTTTGTTTATCGCAACTCACCTTACTTCGAAAAAACATACCTTCGCTACCCGGTAGGCCGCTTGCTGGTTAATACCAAAATTGATTTAAAATGACCCTACAACAATATTTAACGCTCTGCCCGGTAGCTTCGCTCATATTTGTAATAACAATTATTACGTCGGTTATGGCATTCTCCAACCAAAACCTGATGTCGAACCTCATACTGCACCCCTATACCGTTTACCGCAAGCAGCGGGTTTATACGGTAATTACCAACGGGCTTATCCATAATGATTGGATGCACCTGCTGTTCAATATGTTTTCCTATTACTTTTTTGCCTTTAACCTGGAGCTAAAGATAGGGCACTGGCAGTTTGGCTTATTGTATATAGCCAGTTTAATACTAAGCGACCTACCAACGCTGTATAAGCATAAAAACGATTATCAATATTACTGTTTGGGCGCATCCGGCGCGGTGAGCGCGGTTATTTTTGGGTCGATATTATACTATCCGGTAGCCACCATGTATATTATGCCTCTTCCCTTTGGCATACCGGCCGTTATATTTGGTTTTCTGTATTTAATTTATTGCAATTATGCCTCCAAATACGCGCGTGATAATGTTAACCACGATGCCCACTTGTATGGCGCACTTAGCGGCTTGCTGATCACTGTGATATTAAATCCCCAGGTGTTTCCTGAGTTTATCAGCCAGATCAGTGTGGCAGTTCGATCGCTGCTGCATCATTAAAATTGCCATCCATATCAAATAGAAAACTCATGGGATGTTCCGGATTTTTGATGATCTCCAGCAGCAGGAATCCCCAGTTTTTCCAGAAATTTTCCAGCACCTGGCCGTAAGTTTTATTGTTCCAGGTATCAAACAGCGGTTTGCTGCTCATGCCGCGCAGCGCCATGCTTTCTATATAAATATCATCGCCTACGGGCAAAATATTATACTCCGGCAGGCGGTTAAACAGGTAGGCCGAATAAAACACCCGCCCGCTAAACTCTTCAAACTGTATGGGATGCAGGCTTTCACCGGCTATCTTTTCCAGTACCTCCCGGTGATACATGCGGTTGGCGCCATTATCCTGCAAACAGATAACCAAACCAAAATCTTTTATCCGTAAGGCAAAAGTAAGCGTGTTGATCTCGTCGCGATAGCCAAACTCCTGCTCATTATTTTCTACCTTAAACAAAAACAGGCTGAAGGGCTTAAAGTTCTCAAAAAACAAAGGCAGGTTAATACTCTGCAGCATTAAATGCAGATAGTTGAATTTATGAATGATGGATTGCGAAATGTTAAATTCCTCGCCCTGCGCGCGTTGTTGTTTAATACCGCTTTGTATCTCGTTAAATATAATTCCGTAAAGTAATTTACCCGCCCATTGGAATAGCTTGAGCTCATCCACATTTTTAACAGCATCATAACCTAAATCAAAAGCGGCGGCAATTTCGGCTTCCAAAGGTTCCAGCCAGCGTTCATTAACCAGCGCGGCACAGGGGATCTTCAGATCCTTATAAGTGGCCATACTTTCATCAAGCAATTTAAAGGGCTGGTCTTCCAGCGTGTAGCGGCTCATGAGCCACTGCGGAAAAACCTGGATCTTTTCTTCAACGCTGGTTAACTTTTGCCCGGTTAAAAAGCAGGTGTTGTTACTAAAGTTAATATCCTCAAACGGGTGATAAATTTGTGCCGGCATAGCCGCAAAGATAGCTATGATTTCCATTTGGAAAATTTTAGCTTTGAATTTAACATGGAACTGACTTACCAACCCTTTGAACTGCAGCTGAAGCATACTTTTACAATCGCTAAATTTTCGCGCACATCAACGCCGGTTATGCTGCTGCAAATTAGGCACGAGGGTTTTACGGGCTATGGCGAAGCCTCGATGGTGCCTTATATGGGTGAAACTTATGAGAGCGCGAATGCTTTTTTGAGTAAGGTAGATGCAAACCAATTTAAATATCCCTTTGATTTTGAATCGATCATCGCCTACCTTGATCGTATAGCTCCCGGCAATACGGCTGTAAAAGCGGGGATAGACATTGCCCTGCACGACCTGGAAGGCAAACTGAAAAATGAACCCTGCTGGAAATTATTAGGCACCCACCCGTCCAAAATGCCCGAAACCAGCTTCACCATAGGGATAGATACGCTGGATATTATGCGCCAGAAGGTTTTGGAAGCGGCAGATGATTACAAGCTCATCAAGGTAAAACTTGGCCGCGATAATGATAAGGAACTGATAGCGGCCATCCGCTCGGTAACCAGCCTGCCGCTGTATGTGGATGCTAACCAGGGCTGGACAGACCTGCAAAAAAGCCTCGACATGACCTACTGGCTACAGGAACAAGGCGTAGTTTTAATAGAACAGCCCATGCTGAAAACAGATTACGACAGCAATGCCTGGCTAACTGAAAGAAGTCCGCTACCAATAATTGCCGATGAGGCCGTACAGCGCCTGCCCGATGTGGAAAAGGCTAAGGGTGCTTATCAAGGCATCAATATAAAGCTAATGAAGTCGGCAGGGATGTATGAGGCGCAGCAGATGCTACTCAAAGCCCGGGAATTGGGTATGAAGGTAATGATAGGCTGCATGACCGAAACCAGCTGCGCCGCATTAGCCGGTGCCGCCCTGGCCCCCCAATGTGATTGGGCCGATTTGGACGGGCCGTTCCTTACAAGCAATAATCCCTTTAAGCTGCCTGATTTTGTGGATGGGAAATGGGTGTTGGGGGGTGATAGTGGGCTGGGGTTGGAATTACTTTAATGCCTTTGTTGGTTTGCGACAGTTTTAAACTGTCGTGATCCGGGATTTCGGTTATAAACTGAAACCAGCGTGATATTTAAAAAATAGGTCTTACTTCTATCTCTTTTAAAAATAATATCAGCCCTATAAATCCTGCTAAATGAATAACCAGGATCAATAAATATTTAGGCCCGTCTTTAAGTGCCTCTATAAAGTACTTAATTACTAATATTAAACTCCATAAATACACCAAAGGGTAAACGATCAGATCCAACCCAGGCCCGGCCATATTAGTGGGATCAATTATAGTTGCTGCATATACTAGGTAAAACGCTAAACAATAGCATGCAATGGTTATAGCTATTCTATCTTTGGAAATCATTGAAACATGCTGGCTTTTGCGTAGTAAGAGTTAAACTCACGGAGTAAGTAAACTTAAGTTTTTTAGTTAACAATTTTGAGTTTAATTATGCGACTGATAAACTGAGCGTGAGCAAATCAGGGAATTGTGAGTTTTTGTGATGGATTGGGGTTGAAGCTTGAAAAATAAATTTCTAAATATTTTTTTATAAAATATATTGAGCAAAAATTGATAAATTAATAGCACGATTCCTGAACAGGCCAAAAGACCTTACCTGGGATGAATTAGTTGCTATTTTAAGTTATTATGGTTACCAGGAATTACCCGCCGGTAAAACGGGAGGATCAAGACGGAAATTCAGTGATGCCAATAATATCATTATCAGTTTACATAAGCCTCATTCATCCCAGGCCAATTGTAAAATCGTATGTAATTGACCAAATTTTGGAGCATTTAAAAGAGAAAGGACAATTGAAGAAATGATAAATTCACTAAAATATTTGGACTATACAGCTACGATACGCTATAGTTCGGAGGATGAAGTGTTTTTTGGTAAAGTGATCGGCTTGAATGACCTGATCACGTTTGAAGGAACTTCTGTTGCGGAACTTAAACAAGCTTTTAAGGAAGCCATTGACGATTACCTTGAAACCTGCAAATCGCTGGATAAATCGCCCGATAAAACTTATAAGGGCATATTTAACGTTCGTGTTTCATCCGGCCTGCATAAAAAAGCAGCCATGCTCGCTTCACAGCATCATATAACATTAAACGATTTCGTAAAAACAGCATTAGTATATGCAGTTAAACACGAAAATGATATTAGTGCAGAATTAGCGGATAAAGAGTAAACACGATTTTCAATAAACAGATCAAATCCAAATGAGCAAATAACTCATTCATGCAATTCGCCTAAATTCGATAAAAATTCGTGTCTATCTCAAATTGTAGCCGCTACTTATCACTCAGCAAAACCTGCGCGCCTTTACCGCTGCCATTCATAATAATGATCTTGGTATTTGGCGATAGGGCAATGGCCTGTTGCGCTAAAATAGATTGATATTCCAGTTGTTTATCGGTTAGTCCGCTTGATATGATGCGTTGGTAATCGGCAATACCCTGTGCTTCAACCCGCTTACGGTCGGCTTCCTGGCTTTCCTTTTGCAGTACGAACTGCATCTTTTGGGCATCCTGTTCTGCTTGTATCTTTGATTCAATACTCTGGCGAACGCTCTCGGGCAAGGTGATGTTACGCACCAGTATCTGCTGTACTTCCAGCCCGTTCTTTATAAAATTATCGCTGATGGTTTTGTTGATCTTGAACTGAAATTCCTCTCTTTTTGATGAGTAAAGATCAACCGCCTGGTAGTTAACGGCATTATCGCGGATGGCTGTCCGGGTTATGGGGCGAACAATATTTTTTTCATAATCTTCGCCAATATTTTGCATAATGTATGGCGCTCTCGAGGGCGTTACTTTGTAAAGTACCGACAGATCTATAGTAACCTCTAATCCGTCAGACGATAGCACCCTTATGGCATCATCTCCCTCTACCTGGCCTTCGCTGCTTTTGGCGCTCATGGTATAGTTTTGGGTTTGAATGTTAAAAGGGGTAATCTCCACAAAGGGATTGATGATATGGGGGCCGCTTTCCAGCACTTCATCCTGTACCTTGCCAAACAGCGTTTGGACGCCTACTTCGCCGGGGTCTACTATTTTAAACGAAGCAATAGCTATGCCTAATACAATAACAATTACCCCTACGGTGGTAACAATACCGCTAAAATGGCTGCCAGGTTCGGGCGAGCGTTTGAGCACTATACCCACAATGAGCATGATCACTCCTAAAACTGCAATAAGCATAAATGGTTTATTTAAGGTTGTTTGGTATTTCTTATCTGTTTCAATACCCTTATTTTTTGCATTACAAAAAATACAAGGGCAAAAATGGCAATAAACACAAGTACAAAGTTCCGCTTATCCATAGCCAGGTACCCCATAACCAGGCACCCGAAAATGCCGAAGTTATACATCACATTTAGCATCGCTTTTTTAAACATGGCCTAATATACGTTTAAAGTAGGGTCAATTTCATTGGCCCAGGCCAATATACCGCCGGTTAAGTTGTACAGGTTGGTATAGCCGCGCTGCTCCAGCTGCATTATGGCCGCCGCGCTGCGTTTGCCGCTGCGGCATTGCACTATCACGGGTTTGTCTTTAGCAATTTTATCGGCCTCTATCAATATGCCGCCAAGCGGTATAAGCACGCCGCCCAGGTTCGATACCTCGTATTCAAAATCTTCCCTTACATCAATAAGCTGAAAATCTTCCTTATTATCCATTTTTTCCTTTAGTTCCTGTACGCTGATTTCTTTCATGTTGTCATTAAATAAAAACCAAAGTTATGCTTTCCGTATTAATATTTAATGCGAAGTTTTGTAACATTAGCTGCCCGTGAGCGTTTTATATAGGTTAGTAAATATTGTACAATAATAGAGTTTATAATTAATGAATAAAGTTACCCGCTTTTTCTGGTTCTGTTCGGGCGCGCACGTTGATACCCTTAAAAAATACCCGATTGAGCAAAATAAATATGTAGGTATTGGTGCCACTATATTTTTTACGGCATTGTTCGCGTCGCTATCGGGTGGTTATGCCATGTACTTTGTGTTTAGCGGCAGCGCTTTCGCGGTTGGGTTTGCCATTATATTCGGTTTGATATGGGGTACGGCCATCTTCAATATGGACCGCTACATCGTATCGAGCATCAACAAGGAGGGTACCACCAACCAGCAGATATTACAGGCCTCGCCGCGTATTTTGCTGGCTATTATGATAGGGATTGTAATATCGCGCCCCATCGAGTTAAAGATATTTGATAAAGAGATCCGCGGAAAGCTAAAAACCGCTTATCTCAAAGGTCAGCACCGTAAAATTGATACGCTGGAAAAAACCTACCAGCAAAAATATGCTATGGAACTGGGTAAGGATAACGGATTATCGAAAGAACAGGATTCACTCGAGAAAGATATCAACCGCTCCCGCTACCAGCTCAATCA